>OGWS01000556.1_pt1 | contig 37976 bp, 33 predicted proteins | sample 1576111 | NCBI WGS metagenome assembly OGWS01 (sample SAMEA3541534, study PRJEB24748) | human gut metagenome | biome: human gut; feature: human-associated habitat; material: faeces | place: China | collected 2012
ACACATCCCTGGCATTGGCCTGTTTGGCAGCAAACCACTGGATCCGCTCCTTGTCGTCCAGGATCTTCTGGATTTGCTCAGGAAGACACTGAAGCTGGGAGATAAGATCCTGATAACGCCCCTGGGAAATACATCCCCGCACCAGTGCAAACTGAACGGCAAGGCAATAGCCTGCGATCAGCTGGGTGCTGTAGGCTTTCGTTGTGGCAACTGCAATCTCCGGACCGGCAAGGGTATAAAATACATTATCTGCTTCCCGGGCAATGGAACTTCCCACCACATTGACAATTCCAAGGGTTTTCAGCCCCTTCTTTTTCGCAAGACGGAGGGCTGCAAGACTGTCTGCAGTCTCTCCGGACTGGCTGATCACAATCACCAGACCATTGGGATCCAGAGGCATGTTTCGGTAACGGAACTCAGATGCCAGATCCACACGTACCGGCAGCTGCGCCAGATCCTCCAGCACATACTGACAAGCCACGCCTACGTGATAGGCAGAACCACATGCCACAATATATATCTGGGAAAAAGACTGAAGCTCTTCCTCAGTAAGTCCCACAGAAGACAGGTCGATAGCACCATCCTTTAATACAGAATTCAATGTATCCTGAACGGCTTTTGGCTGCTCATGGATCTCCTTCAGCATGAAATGCTCGTAGCCTGCTTTTTCAGCTGCTTCTGCATCCCATTTGATCTGCGTTGGCTTTTTCTCAATCTCATCTCCATCCAGATTGTAAAAGGTAACGGTCCCATTTGCCAGACGTGCCATCTCAAGGTTTCCAATGTAATAAACATTACGGGTATATTTCAGAATCGCCGGAACATCAGAAGCCACATAGCAGTCTCCGTTCTCCACGCCGATAATCATAGGACTGTCCTTACGGGCAACATAAATCTCCCCGGGATAATCCTGGAACATGACCGCCAGGGCATAGGAGCCACGGATACGGACCATGGCATGGTTGATGGCATCGACCGGGGTTCCCTCGTATTTCTTGTAATAGTAATTGATCAGCTTGATGGCTACCTCGGTGTCGGTGGAGGAATAGAATGTGTAACCCTTGCGCACCAGCTTATCTTTCAGCTCCTGATAATTTTCAATGATACCGTTATGTACACCGGTCACATTGCCATCGTCGGAAATGTGGGGATGGGCGTTGTTTTCCGATGGCTCGCCGTGAGTTGCCCAACGGGTGTGACCGATGCCGCAGGTCCCGCGCAGGGCTGCGCCGCCATCGGTCTTCTCTGCCAGCACTTTCAGCCGTCCTTTCGCCTTTACGACCTGAACTGGCAATTCGCCGTCACGGACGGCGAGACCAGCCGAGTCGTACCCGCGGTACTCCAGTTTTGCAAGTCCATCTAATAAAATCGGAGCTGCCTGCTCCGGTCCTGTGTATCCTACGATTCCGCACATAAATGATTCTCCTCTTATCTTTCTATTGTGAAGTAACTATAACATTAAATCGATATTGCGCTTTTCAAAACCTATCGTTAACATTCTATCTCTGATTCTCTACAATGAATCTTCTCCACCGTCTCTTGATTCTGTACACCGTTTAGCCCGGTGGTCTGCACACTGCCCCTTGCTACACAACTGCACGTATTTTATCATAACATACATTCTGAGACAATGCTACTTGCTCTCTCTGCCTCACGCGCACTCTTTAGCGCGCAACATGCCCGTTCATTTTTACTTGTTTTCACTCATCTTCCCACTTTCTAGCACTGACAACGAATCGAATCCCGTACACACCCATCCAAAACCACACAATTCGTGGACAATAACAAAGATCCATTCCTGAAATTCCAGAGGGCGCTGGAATTTAGTTTTGAAAGTTTCAGAAATCCCTGAGGAAATTCAATTTACATATTTGCTTGCCCCAAATCCATGTTATACTAGAGATATCATAGATAAAAAAGGATGAAACACTACCATGCCTATTTTAAAAAAAGCGCTTTTGGTTACCACAGTAAGCGGCTTTGTCCCGCAGTTTGAAATGAACAATGTCCGTATACTTCAATCCATGGGGTATGAAGTCCACTACGCAGCCAATTATCACACACCATCCTATGGCGATGACAACCACCGGCTGGACGGAACCGGCATTATCCGTCATCAGGTTGATTTTGTCCGCAGTCCCTTTAAACTTTCCAACCTTACCGTGTACCGGCAGCTCTGTACTCTTATGAAATCTGAGCATTTCGACCTGGTTCACTGTCATACACCCATGGGCGGTGTTATGGCACGCCTGGCGGCACATGCGACTGGGACCGGTCCCGTTATTTATACGGCACATGGATTTCACTTTTTTAAAGGTGCTGCGCCTGTCAACTGGCTCTGCTACTACCCGATGGAACGTTTTCTCTCCCATTTTACTGATCAGCAGATTTGTATCAACCAGGAGGATTATGAACGCGCCAGCAAGCAGTTCCATGCACGCTACACCGATTATATTCCCGGAGCAGGATTTGATTTAAACAGGATTCCTCCTATGACTTCGGAAGAGATTCAATTAAAAAAGCAGGCACTTGGCCTGCCGCTTCATTGCCGTATTCTATTATCATCCGGAGAATTTATCAAACGAAAAAACCATGAGACAACCATCCGCGCATTTGCCAAACTCATAAAGGAATTCCCGGATATCCACTATGTAATCTGCGGTCACGGACAGCTGCAGGATTATCTGCAGAATCTGGTTAAAGAACTGGGCGTAACGGATCATGTCAGCTTTCCAGGTTACCGGCAAGACATGCTGGAAATCTACCGATGCGCAGATATCTTTGCGTTCCCATCTTTCCAGGAGGGACTTCCCATGGCACTTCTGGAAGCCATGGCGAGCGGACTTCCGGTTGTATGTTCCGATATTCGCGGAAGCCGCGACCTGATGGAAGAAATTGCGCCAACAGCAGAACAACCACAAGCTCAGGACAAAACAGCTTCCACTTCGGATCTGCTGCAATGCAAGGGCGGTTATATGATCAAAAAAGCAGACAACATCGATGCCTATGCACAGGCTCTGACTCTGATTTTAAAAAATCCAGAGAACATGAGCACCATGGGACAGGTCAATGCTTTACGCGCAGAGCAATTTTCCATGCAGCAGGTTTCTGCACGTATGGAAGAGATTTACAAACGAATCAGCAATTGCTAAATGATACGTCAAAACAGGGCAGCCGAAGCTGCCCTGTCATTTATCCGATATTTGCCATAATCACATAAACATGTTTCTGTTTTCCTGCACACATCAAATTATATCGTGATTTCATCACTCAATAATTTTGCCAAAAATCTACACGCAGCTTTCTGGCTCACTATTGCTTATCATATCACAATTCCAGCAATCAAAATTTTATCACCCAGAAATCATATTGTGCAACTACACCACAATCACGCCGAGTACTTCAATGCCCATATTCTTCGCCAGTTCCAGTTCCTGCTGCACAAGACTGTAACGGGACACGCCTTTTTCTTCCACCAGTACAATCCCATCGCATTCTGCCAGCTGTCTGCGCACTGCTGCGCGGGAAATCATGTCACGACCAGTCTCCAGGTTAAACTCAGAAAGATCTGCATTTAACTTGCCGCTGACACGCTCCATTGTTGCATCTGCCGCCATACCAGTGATCAACAGGTGTTTCTTCTCGCCTGCGTAGTTGCGGATATTCGCCTCGATCATGTCATAGACCGCATCGTCTTCCACGTAAATGTCATCCCCGGCCAGCCTTCGAAGCCATGCATCAATAAAGCCAAATGCACGCTTTTTCGGTACCCTGCTGAATGTACCAAGCTCTTTTGTGGCGAAACGGTTCTTAATCTCCTTCTCAGAGGTTACCTTATCGTTCATGATATAATATCCGCCAAGACATACCACAACCACAAATCCGCCTGCGAGGAAGCCGAGAATCGCATATTTTACAACATCTTTCTTGTTCACACCGGAAGCCAGAACCGTTACCTCGCTGCTGTCCGGTTTTTTCAGGTCTTTTAACGTTTTCTCAGTATCGGTCAGGTTCTTGTCCAGAGTTGTCACATAGTTACGGATTTTCTGCTGACGATCCAACGCATTGGTATCGACCTGGGTTACTACGCCGGTGCGCAGCTGCTGAATGCTATGAGCCGCAATGGAGGTTCCAAGTTCATCCTGAAGAAGCAGGACCTCCTCGTTCAGTCCATCAAGAATCGTATTCACAAGCTTCTCATCCGGTCCGATCACGGAAACCGTCAGAATTCCCTGATGGGATCTTTCATCCAGTGCATCCATCCACATGTAAGTACTTCCCATGGTTCCATCGGTCATATCATTTCCGGAAACGGAAAGCAGTTCTCTTACATAGCGGACTTCCAGATCCTGTGACTTCGCAAACTGATTCAGATACGCACCGTTAGTAAGTGCATTCTTATACGCCTGGATCAGATTGCGCATCTCGCCCTCTGCCGACTTGCCCTGGGTCTCAACCAGGAAATCTGCTGTCCCATAATATTCTTCATACGGATTGATCTGCATATACGGTGCTGTCAGAATGTACTGGTTCTGGGCATCGATGCTTGCCTGTATCTGTTCTACACTCTGCTCCAACATCTGCTTTTCTGTTTCATATTCGTCCAATAATTGCTGATAATCGGAAGCAATCTCAACCTCCGCGTCTGCACCGGCACTTTTCTCTTTTACCACCTTCACGCCAGCCAGCGCAGCCGCACCAACCAGCGCAGCAAGAAGCAGCAGTCTCCAGCGATACAACAGATAGAAAAATAAATCCTTTAAATCAATTTCCTGCTCGTATGTCTCTGTATTCATACACCTCTCCTTTATCTGGACCCTTTTCCAAAGAATACCACAGCTACCGTCTTAAACAGTATCTTAATATCCTTTAAGATGGTCCAGTTGTCAATATATTCCATATCCAGCTGCACAACTTCATCGAAGTCCTTAATATCGCTCCGGCCGCTTGTCTGCCACATTCCGGTCAGACCGGGTGTCATGCTGAGACGGCACTTGTGCTTCGCCTCATAGCGCTCAAACTCATCAACTGTCGGCGGACGGGTTCCGACCAGGCTCATATCGCCGCGAAGCACATTCCAGAACTGCGGGAGTTCATCGATACTGGTCTTGCGGATAAAGCGCCCTACTTTCGTAATACGGGGATCGTTCTCCATCTTAAACATAAGACCCTTGACCTCATTCTGAGCCATCAGTTCTTTCTTGCGCTGCTCTGCATCCTGATACATGGACCGGAACTTGTAAAACGTAAACCGGCGTCCATTCTTTCCGATTCGTGTCTGACCAAAAAAGACCGGGCCCGGTGACTCCAGCTTAATGGCCGGTGCCACAAAAATAGTCGCCACACAGAGAATCAGCATCCCAACCAGACCACCGACAATGTCCAATGCCCGCTTCATGATCAGTCCCCTGGTGGAAATGATATTTCTCGCAAAGGTAACCACTGCGTATTTTCCAACACGGTTTAACGTCTTATTTCCGCTGTTCACCAGATCAAACGCATCGATGTTAACATCCACGATGATGCCCATCAGTTCCATCTCGGATACCCATTCCTTCATCTCCGGATAATCTACAAAATCCGGACAGGCAATGAACACCTCATCGATGTCGTTATGTACGATATAATCCATGGCTGTGGTACAGTCTGCCACCACCGGATAACTGCCGATCTTCTCACCGGTTCTGGAATGATCCAAAAGCACGATTCCAGTCAATACCCGGTTCCACTCGCTCTGCTCTTCCATGTTCTTTAAGATGGCATCCAGCCGCTTTGAAGTCGTGATCAGAAGCAGGCGGCTGCTGTAACGGCTGAACTTAAATACATGCGTCATATATTCCTTAAAGCAAATGTGCAGCACATAGGTAAGAACCGTGTTCGTAACAATAAAATATCCGAACACCAGACGCGAAAGCTGATCCGTAATGTGCATGACATACAAAATCGCGATCCACGCCACCGAATAGATCACCGCCTGCCGGATCACCGAAAACAACTCTACCAGTTTTCCACGCTCAAAGAAATGATGATTTAAATCCAGAAAAATATCCGTCAGGACAACCAGCAGACACAGATACACGATCTGCCACGCCTGATCGCCATGCGCATACGCACCCCATAGCCGGTGAAAGCGCAGCCAGAACGCACATAAGCTGCTCACCAGCACGGCAGCCACATCCAGCAGAAGAATCAGAGTGTTTTCCAGATTCTTTCTCTTTTGATACATAATACTATCTCTCTCCCTAAAATCTTGTTAATCTTTTGTATTATAGCACATCTAAGATCATAGCACTATAGCGTTTTTCTGGCATAATTGCTACGATTATTTTAATATTTTCAAAACTTAATCGTGCGTATTCATCCTGCTTATCATCACACTTCTGACAAAGCGATATCCCACATAATGCGTCATACGAAGTATCCGAATAGCTTTTGACTCCTTCTTCACTTCCCGATACAGATCTGTATCTATTTTATTCAGTTTTTTATCGTATCGCTTAATATTCTCTTTGTTTTCCTGATTCGGTTCCAATAACAAATATGTAGTATATTGGAAAATCGCATTCATTTTAATGGTATCCCAGAGTATTTTCTTTTTTACCCCGGTTAATTCATTTTTCTCTGATTCATAAAGCGCTGTAATTTTGTCCAGAACTCGCTCTGCATCCTGGCTGTGCTTTATTCTTCCTTCAATGCTTACACTCTGCCCGGCACGCCCAATTCGATACCGATAAACCGGCTTCTCATACTTCACCAGAGTTTTTGCATAGAAGAAATTCAAAAACGCATATTCTGTATCCGTATAAAAGCAATGCTCTGTAATCTGGATTCCATGTTCCTTCATCATCGATGTTTTTGATGCCAGTTCATGCATTTTCAGATCTTTGAGTTCTGAAAAATTCAGGTTTTCCAGCGCCTGCACCTTGAGCGGCTCTAATAAATGCCTGTCCCATAGTTTTTCCGTTTTGGTGTCCTCATAAAATTCTACATACGGAGTTACTACAAGATCTGCATCGGTACTTTCCAAAAAGGCAAGGTAAGACTGCAACTGTTCTGTAAAATACCAGTCGTCCCCATCCAACAGTCGAAAATACTTACCTGTTGCAGCTTTCAAGGCCGCATTTATGGTGGAACCATAACCACCATTTTGTTTGTTAATCAAAAAGAAACTGTCCGGATATTTTGCGCAATATTCCATCGCAATTTCTGATGTTTTATCCTTGGAACCATCGTTCACAATGAATACTTCCAACTTCTTTAATGTTTCTTGATCTATGATCAATGAATTTAATGTTTCTTTCAGTGAAACCTCAACATTGTAAGAAGCGATAGAAATTGATAATATTTTATTCATGATTACTCCTAACATTTGTATATTCCATACGAGAAGCAAAATTAAATCCAAAGTTTCTATCACAAAATTTATCAATTTTAAAATAAGAACTGCCAAAAGTTACTGCATAATTGTTTTCAATATTTTCTTCAATTAATAGAACTGCTTTAGGCGACTTGAATGCACAAAATGATTCTTGTTCAAACTCATCTAAAAGCCAATTCCATGATATACTTTCATTACCTTGGTGCGGTTCTTCTAAGTAAAGTGTGGCTCCAAACTCACGATCACAGTCATTAATACTTTTTGTCAAAAAAATTGTTTTTTTCTGTTGTAATTTACTTGACGATAACTCCTGCAAACAAGCTTGAAGCTTATCTGGATCAAGTTTATATAAATTTATACTAGCCATTTGCTAACCTCCTCTAAAACCCCATTTTACTAGTAGAAAAGAATCATCTTATGCATCACATTTTACCAGATTCTACAGTACTTTGATGAACCAATGCTCTTCATACTCACTCTTCCGCCAAAACCCAAAACACATTATAAGAAATATCCATCCAATGATGTTCGATCACACACTGCAGCGCAATAATAAACAACCAAAACGTAAGGTACCCATACCGTTCTTTTTATTTCATTTTTCCCTTAGCGTCTTAATCACCTGCATTTTTATGTTCTTTCCATTTCAGACTTACTGTCTGCAGCAATTCGCAAACCATCGAATCCCGCAAAATTAAAAGGATTCCTCCATAAACACAGCCACCTGCCAGAACCAGAATTGCAGTTTCCTGAATTGTTGCTCCTAAATGTGGCTTTAACCATAATAATACCAGGCTCATACCAATTACTGCAACAAGATAATTTTTTGCCTGTTTCATGATCATTCGAATCGAAAATTCATGCCGCACCATAATAAGTTGGGATACTGTAACAGTAAGCTCTCCAGCTACTGTAGCAATTGCAGCACCAACAGACAGTAAGTTCTGGATCAGGAATAAATTCATAACAAAATTTACGGCCATGCCAAGTATAACTGATAACGTGAACTGTTTCTGTTTTCCGGCCGGTATAAAATACTGCATTCCAGTCACACTGCTGACTCCGACAACACAAAGCAGAACACTAAAAATCTGAATCAGAATAATAGATTTTTCATATCCACTTCCGAAGAACCAGGGCACAAACTGATCTGCAATACAGATGATTCCAAACGTCATAGGAAGGGCTAACATCCAGATAAAACGGTATGCCCGATAAATGTAGTAATCCAACAGTTCTTTTTGTTTTTTTGCTACCACATACGAAATACGAGGAATCATAACCACACCCAAAGAAGAAACAATCGTCAGGCAGATTTTTTCAATCCGGTCTGCCTGTTCATAATATCCATTTTCAAAGTCAGATCCAGTAATCCAGCCAATCATGGTTTTGTCCATGACTGCAGATACCTGAATCGCAATCTGTGGCAGAAACAACTGCAAAACCTGACCAATATTTCGGAATGGGCGAATCGTACGCCATGGAATCCGACACAGGAATTCCGGCAAACTTTTCCAAAGTAACACATGACCAAGCAATGTAGAAATTCCAATACTCGCAATATACAACGGAAGATCTGATGCAGTCTTCACAAATCCAAAAATAAAAGCAATATTTAAGACCCGGACAAGAATATTGCGCATAACCGTTTTTCCAAATTCTTCCATCCCCTGAAAGAACCAGGTAATATCTGCAATTACACAGAAGATATTGATGGACTGCAGCAAATAAAGCATCCTGTATTCACTTTTTCCAGTAAACAGAAAAAATAGAAATAAACTAAATAAGCTTGTTATCGTCCTGAGCGAAAATACTTCCCAGAACATTCTGCTGCGCGCTTCCGGTTCGTCCTGCAGGTAAGCAATTTCACGCTGTCCATAATCGGTCGTTCCCAGCACAGCAACCAGTACAAAATAAGCAACCACAGAATACGTATAGCTATTTAAACCAACGCCACTTGCTCCAAGCACCCGTGAAATATACGGGGTTGTCACAAGCGGCGCAAATAATGTCAATAACTGATAGGTCAGATTATATAGATAATTTTTTTTGATACTTTTTTTCTTCATACCTTCTCCGGACACCGGAATCGATCCCGGTGTTCCTCATAATACTGTTTCATAGCCACATTTTGCTGTCCAAACGACAGATGACCTGCAACTGCGTTTTCTGCGACAATCATAGCCTTGGAGTGGATAATGCATTCGCTGCAGATCTGCTCTTCATCTACTCCCATACAGGGAGATTCCGCAAACACTTTCCACATTCCCATAGACTCCCAAAATTCCCTTCGCATCAAAATGAAACCAATGCTAAAACGAACCGGACAAGCAGAATAGGAAAAGGATTCTTTTCCAAAGCATCTGGCCAATTCATCAATGGAAGGAATATAGCCGCCTTCACCCCAAAAGAATTTTGCCACTTCCGGACTTTTCTCAATCATACGCGTTGAATAGCTTGCATAGATTGGACGTTCAAATTTCGTCGCGTACTCTTGTTTCAGATTCAGCTTGTCCAGAATACGCAGATGACAGTATCCATTAATTGGAAGCAGTGGTGCCACGAATCCTACATCATAAAGACCATCCCGCTCCACTTTGAGAAATGTTTCTTTCATCTGTTCAAAACAATGCTCTGTCACAAAAATATCTTCATCAATCTTATAAATGTATTCCGCTTCCGGATGCTTTAAAATTGCTACGTTCTGGAGAAGTGTGACACAATTGCGCTTTGTACTTAAGTAAGACCAGCCCTGCTTGCTGGCTATCCGTTCCAGTTCCGCAGAAAAAACTCCAGATGACGCAATGCAAACATCCATATCCTCCGGCATAAAACGAACTAACCGTTCAAATACATCCTGATAGAGATACGGTTTATAACCAGCAATAATGATGCATAAATCTTTTCGATGTTTACTCCGATCAATAAATGTATGCTCTACCTGGGTTGCCAGTCGATAACGCTTTTCGTCACGTATCTGTTTCAGTTTCTGATACAGTTCTTTTGTTAAAAAAGACTCTCTCAAGCATGTTTTTATCATTTCATCACTCTTTCTGTACAGAGGAAGCTGACATAATATCATCTCGTGTCAGCCCGTTTATAAGTGCCAGGAAAAACGGAAATGAATAGGCCGAATATCCACAGAACTGATCCACGTTAATATTAAAAAGCCAAAATGCAATAATCAGCGGAACCAGCAGCATTCGCAGTTTTTCTTCTTTTTTTGTAAAAAGCAGCGCTATCAGCTGCTTCCCGGAATAAACTGCAATCACACCAATATAAAATATCCCGCTCACTCCCATAGTAAATACCGTCTGCAGCAAACCAATATCTGCAATGTGCCCGCCGCCAGGAGCTAATCCGCTGTCACCATCCAGATAGCCCAAACCCAGCATCGGTGATTTTAAATACTGGTCAATGAAATATCGAAGTGCATTCACACGATATACGGTTGTCCCCATCTCCCCCGTATTTTTTAGACTCAGACTAAATACAAACTCCTGGAACTTTTCTGTGCGCATAACCAGCACCGCCAACACCGCCAGTATCAAACATTCTTTCCAGGTAATTTTCTTTCTGCTGGACAGCCAGATTACTATCACTGTCAATCCCTGATAAAGCATAAAAGCTCGCGCCTGATGAATACGGAATGAAAAATAAAAAACAATAAATCCCGCGAACAAATAGAGTACCCTTTTCCAGTTTTCCTTACTTTCCGAAAACAACCATGCAATGCACGGCAGCAAGATAGGTGCAAAAACCGGTGAATTTACGCGCAGTACCCCCTTTCTGATCCAATTCGGGACTGTACCTTCCAATGCAATGGATGAAAAAATCAGAGTTCCAGTTTTTCCAAAATACCAGCTAATCAGAATCCGGATTCCATAAGATATCATGGAACACAATACAATCCATTGAAGCAGTCGGTTTAATTTTAAATCTCCGTTCCGTAACAGCAATGCAACGGGAATTGACAGTAATGCATAAAAATATGGCACGGAATAAAATACAGTCATGCGCAGTGCCATGCCATTTAAAATCATGGATTTATATGCTCCGGTAACCATTGGGATACAGGCTATACCACATATAATCCAAAGCCATTTTATTTCTTTCCAATGGCGAAGAAGCGATTTGTTCAGTGCTAGAAGAATCAGTATCAACAGTTCTAGTCCAAGCAGCCACAGTTTTTCATTGATTTGTACATGCAGCAATGGATCCAGCAATTTCTGAATGCTGCATGCTGCTGCAATGAACAGCATAAGAAAAGCAATCATAAGCTTGCTGCGCATCGTATCCTTATTTTTCTCTTTCATAACAAACCTTTCCTATTTATCTTAAAAATCATTTTTTATGATTCTCATTGTTTCCATGTAAACGCCTCATAGGTAAAGGTCAAATTTGCCGTGGAGCGGAGAATTTGACCTTTACCTATGCACCATTATCTAATCTTTTGTAAAGAAGCAGAAAACCATCACCTTCCCATAAGAGACCTTTGATACGATCTGTTTTCTTACCGCAGAAAAGAAACAGGGTGTTTTTATCGTACGGATCAAGATGAAAACGAAATCTGATCATGGTAGCCAAACCATCAATCCCTCTGCGCAGATCTGTATAGCCAGCAGCAAGATATATTTTTTGAATCCTGTTACATCATACAACATGATTCAGTTCTCCCATGATGATTCGGATGATTTCTGCAGAAGCATAGTTGTAAATTTCGACTTTTATGCCATTGAAACTTCGAAGAGTAACCGCTGGCTTGAAGTTACCAGTTTCTGTTGGTGTCTTTGTTTCTGCTGGCTGCGGAAGTTCCACGAAAGACGGTTCCGGGTCGCAGACCACCAGGCAGGCTTTACAAACACGTTTTAAACGATAATAATAATTTGCTTTTGTAATAGCATGCTGACTGCACCAGGTTTCTACTTTCATATCTGCTGGACGATTTTTACATTCCTGAATCTGTTCCGCCCATTACTGCAGGCGAACCTGTTCGGCAACGAAACTTGTTTGACTGCTCATAGTTCGACCTCCATAGTCGGTCAAAAAAGTTGCGTGCTTAACTTTTTTTGACTCTGTATAGTGTTAGACTATTATCGCAGAAATCAGAAGTGCGGAACAGGTACTTGCTTTGGAGCAGTTATTTCTGAATAGTAAAAATCCACATACCATTATCCTAGTTACAAATCTGAAAACAAATTAGCCTTGTACAGACCTTCTTGCATCATTTTCTTAAAACTACCCTTCACAACTGCAACATCTTCTTTGTAGGTCATGCCATACCATGTATCGTCCGTTTTTAACACCTTAACAGAAATCTTTCCTTGTTTCAGAAGTTCACCAATAACAACTGGTATTAAGTATTCTGCTTTCAGAGGATTCTCTGGCACTTTTTTCTCAAAGAATTCCTTAAATTTTGCTTCCAATACTTCTAAAAAATCAGGTGTCAGCCCCCACATATTCATAGAAACCAGAGAATTTATATCAATAATCATACCATTTGCTTCTGCACCATTTTTCGTCTTTACGATATTTCCAGTTTCCTCGATCTCTGTCAAATTGTTCTCCGCATCTATCTTACAAATACCACGGGTCACACCACCATTATCTGACAATGTATTCTTCAGAACAAAACCTGTCATACAAGCTCTACCCTCTTTTATAAGATACTCATGCACGGTTTTGAAAGCTTCTTTTCCGTAGTAATCATCTGCATTAATCACAATGAATGGTGTATCAATCACACTCTTTGCTGCAAGCACGGCCTGACCAGTTCCCCATGGTTTTCTCCGTCCCGCTGGCAGTTTACCTGGAATATCATTGATATCCTGAAATACATAATTCACAGTCACATTATAATTTTTGCAGATAAAGGCAATTCTATTACCAATTACTTGTTTAAATTCTTGTTCAATATCCTTTCGGATAATAAATACTATATGATTGAAACCAGCCTCAATCGCATCATGGATCGAGTAATCCATGATGATATGAGCAAAATCATCTACCAGTTCCAACTGTTTAATTCCTGTTCCAAATCGACTGCCAATTCCAGCCGCCATGATAAGTAGTGTTGTATTCATTTTTCTCCTTGTTGTCCAACTTTTAGCTGACTGAAAACCTGAATAATTTTTCTTCAATATTCCACCCATATTTCGTGAATACACTAATCCATATTCTTTGGTCCTTCTTGAAAAATTCTATTGTTTTTTCAAATATGCATCAAAAACGTCTTTAGTAAAAAGCGAGTGGTTTGACCTTTAACAAATAGATTAATGACACCCTGAAATAGCAAGTCGGTGACAACGCGTGGAATCAGCAACACCAAACCGTTGCAAGTCTACTTCGTATATTTGTTCCATATCAGTTAACGCACGCCACCCCAGTTTGCTGATTTTTGAAATATCCTCAAGCAATGCTCGCTGTGGCAAATATCCTTCAGAAACAGATGTGTCCTCTTGGGCAAATTCTATTGTTACATTTGGATTAAAACGTTCAAATGCTCTATATGCCCTTTCTTTTACCGTACAATAAGTATCAGGATTGGTGGCATTATATGCTTCTCCAGGTTTACCATTAATCAGAACCGTTAAAATTGCAGTTACTGCATCGAGAGAATATATTACACATTTCTTTGTCAGTCCTGCTGATTTCATGTAAAGATTCTTATTTTCAATAATGCATCTTAAAATCTCGGCTTCAACTTTCACAGAATCATAGGGCTGCCATAGACCGAGAATTACCGTTGGACGAATAATCTTTATATTGACCGAATATTCCTCAAAATAGCTCCGACACATCAATTCAGCGACTTTCTTACCTAACGGGTAACAACTTCTGACATTTAAACTATCCACTCCTCCAATATATCTTTCTGTAATCGGTTCATCTAAACTAGGCGTTCCATATGCTTCTTCCGAAGAAAGATAAATCATAGAGCACCCTTTGTGCTCCTTAGCAATTTCTAACATTCTTCGCGTACCATCAATGATAACTGACAACGATTCGACAGGATTATTTTGAAATATTTTGTTTGACGTTGGAGCTGCCGAATGAATAATATAATCGATTCTTTTATCCAAACAGAATTCCCTCTCATTACCAAATTCACAAAATTCGATATTATCTTCTCGATCAATATATGAGGGGAGTACACTAGTATCTCTAGTCGATGCAATGATATGGACGTTAGTAGCTCGAATCTGATTTTCATGCATTAACCATTTGATTATACCTGAACCGACAATTCCTTTTGCCCCAGTAATCAAAAATGTCTTTCCCTCAATATCTGATGAAAAATCAAAAATATTAAAATATCTACTATATTCAACGCTTTCTAATTCTGTTAGTTTCATCACTTATTCTCCATCAATTCTTTAATCGTATTAATTATTCCCGCTTCAATCCCACTGTTTAATCTCAAGTATTCGCCACCTGCTACAATTCCAGGCAGTGCTGGACAATCCTCATATTCAATCTCAAATAGAACAGCTTCATCATTTAAAAGTTCGTGTGTATAATTAGCGATTTCTTTATAGTCTGACAGTTTTATCGCTCTAATCTTGTAGGCTTCTGCAATTGCAGTAAAATCACAAGAGTAATAATCTCCTTCCAGTTCAGAAGTTGCAACAAATCTAGAATCAAGATACTGTTCCTGGAAAATCCTAATATTTCCGAGAGCCTTATTATTAAATACAACTATTTTAATTGGCAAATTATTTTTTGCAATGGTATTAAGTTCCTGAATATTCATCTGTGCTCCACCGTCCCCTGTTAATGCATAAGTAGGACGTTTATTGCCATAATATGCACCGATAGCACCAGGCATCGCATACCCCATAGTCCCAAGCCCAGCAGACATAAAAAGAGTACTGGATTGCTTCATCACACTAGATTGTGTACCATAAGTTAAGTTCTTACCTACGTCCAAAACAATATTGGCATTTTCAGGGAATAAATTAGATATGAATTTGCACATTTCATTTCCAACAGTCATATCTACGTTTTCAAGCAATCTGTGCATCTTTGCACAATTATCCGTCCACTTTACATGTTTTTTTTCATAATTGGCATTCTCTAAATATTGAACAGCGTTATCAATAAAACTAGAAAGATTAGCGCGAACATCAATTTCGTTCGGCTTCAACTGTCGTTCAAATTCCGCCTCGTCAATATCAACACGAATAAATCCAGTGGCTTTTGGAGCAAATAAACTCATGTTATGCCCTATCTGTTTGGAACATAATCTCGTACCCATAGAAATGACAAAATCAGCATTTTGAAGAACAATTCCCGCTTCTCTTCTAGCAGTACCACCTATATATCCCATATGATATTTTGAATTTGATGGAAGTACATCAATTGCTGGCATTGTTGTTACAACTGGTATCCCTAAAAGTTCTGCCAGTCTTCCAAATTTTTCTTTTTTGCCTGCTTCCTTAATTCCAGCTCCTGCAACAATTACAGGTTTCTCCGCAGCAATTACCTGAGAAATATACTTACCTGCATCAACACTATCGTTTCTATCCACAACAACAGGAGTAATTGTTTCAAATTCAACCTGCTCTCTACACACGTTGATTGGAAGATCCAAATATACCGGACCACGACGATCAGTTAAAGCAGTTCGGATCGCCCCATCAAAGAGTTCAACATAATCCATATTTAACTCTACTTCAATAGACTTTTTGGTTACAGGAGCCGCCATTGTTGCAGCTTGAATTTCTTGAAAGCCATTCTGTCTAAATGAACTACTGCGTTTTTTATCCTTTGTATTAACGTTTCCAGACACATAAATAACTGGAATCGAGTCAAACCACGCGTCTGCAATACCAGTCAGAAGATTAGTAAATCCTGGACCACTTGTAGAAATAGCAACACCAAATTTGCCCGAGGCTTGAGCATAACTAGCCGCCGCTATCGCGGCACCTTGTTCAGTAGCGCAAGAGTGATAGTTGATTTTTTTTCTGTATCTTCCCAAAGAATCAAAAATGTATGCAATCATTCCACCTTGATATCCAAATACATCTGTAATTCCATTTGCTATCAATACTTCAACGAAATAGTCCGCCACACTAAGTTTTCTCATATTTTTATTGTCCCTTCGTATGCTTATTGTTTTTATTTATTATTGGGGTTTGCGAAATAGCTTTGTTGTTTTCAATGTCCTTTATCTGCTGAATTCTAGTACAGTGATAGCTTCCTGCAAATTCAGTTGTTAAAAAAATATCCACTCTCTTCTCTACATCTTCATAACTCATAAAATCTTGACCAAAAGCAATAACGTTTGCGTCATTATGTACTCTCATTAATCTAGCTACATCATCTGTGTAGCCCATCCCCGCTCTTACACCTTTAACTTTATTAGCAGAAATACAGATACCTACTCCAGTCGCACAAATTACTACTCCTCTATCGCACTCCCCACTTGCAACAAGTCTTCCTACTCTTTCGCCATGTACAGGATAATCAGCAGGAAAATCCTCATCAGTACCACAATTAAACACTTCATAACCAAGTGCAGATAAGTGTTCAATCAATTTATTTTTATAGATAATACCGTTACGGTCATTTCCAATTGCGATCTTCATAGCTTACCTCTTTAACCACTCTGGTCTTTTCGATTCAAGGAGAGACTGGAATATCTCAATATCTTCGGATGTTGTGATTTTAATATTCTTTTCTGAACCCATTGACAAATATACTTTTTTGCCCATCTCAATATACAAAGCACAGGAAGCGATAGAAGGAAGCAAATCCATAGTAATTGCTTTTTTGTGAACTTCTATAAGCTCATTCAAGAAGAAAGCTTGAGGGGTCTGTGTGATTTTTAAGTTATCACGTGGGATTTGTCCTTCGGAAACAACTGAATCATCTGTAGTCAACATAACTGATGTACATGGAACTACAGTTGTAGCGTTTCCGTATGTTCTACAGACTCTGATATTATCTGAAATCACCTCTGCGCTTACCATAGGCCGAATTGAATCATGTATTAATACAATATCGTCATCGTCATGATAACGCATTGCAATATCACGCAATCCATTTCTGATAGAATCTTGACCAGTTTCTCCACCATTAACAACATTTTCAAGTTTCGACAATCCAAACTGTTTTGCATAAGCCCATAAGACATCATGCCAACCCTCAAGGCAGACAACTTCGATTACATCAATTTGTGGATGATTCTGAAAGGCCTGTAATGTATAAACAATTACAGGCACATCCTTTACATTAATAAACTGTTTTGGTATATCTTGGTGAGTTCTTGCACCAACACCTCCGGCAATAACTAAAGCTATGTTTTTCATAATAATTTTTACTCCTTTATCTACCTAATTAAATATATTGCTTGAAATCAACAATCATTTTCTCCAATATTGTTCTAAATCTATTCCAACAACAAAATGATGAGGAATCTGCTTTTCTTTTGGTGGCAATTTCATATAATCACCATATGCATCTGTGAGAAACATATCGGCTTGTTTTATTGCCATATATTTTCTATCCTCAAAAGCTATATATTGATATTCATTAAAAATCGATGTATCATGAATTTCTTTCTCATAATTATAGGTGCCTGACAACGACAAAACCTTTGGATTAGGATCTCTGTTTTCTACTATTGCATCCATTTTTTCGAGGAAAAAACTTTTTGGTATTAAACGCAGTAAAACACCATTAATACGATATAAAAGCAAACGTATTCCTGACTGACCAAAATAATAATTTCCTCTACATAACAAATTTCGCGATATTCTTCTCATTTTTTTGAATGAATCAATATTTCGTTTTTCGGATGAATTGGCATAATCAATAGGAAAAATATCAACAAATACACCTTTTGGTGTTTGTGTTGATGACGTTACCATTTCTTCCATAAACGTATCTTTTGCCATCATTTTTGAAAATGTATGTCCAAAATACTTATCGTTATAAGCATTAACTAGGCAAAAATGTGATGAGTCGCTTTCGCTTGCAATCCTACAGAAGCGATCATAATCGTTGCGCATCATCATAATATCTATATCATCATCCCATGGAATAAATCCACCATGTCTAACTGCTCCCAAAAGAGTTCCACCAGATAATGAGTATTTAATATTGTTGTTTTTGCAGATTCTATCAATCTCGTCCATAATATCTAATTCGATAAGTCTAAGTTGTTTTAGTTGCTGTATTGTTAACTCTATTGTAGTTTTTTCTAAATTATTTTTCATATTAACTAGCCTCACTTTACCTAGATCAATTTCTTACATCCATACTAAAAATACTTGATATCTTTTGTAAATAAAGTGCATATATCAAAAACACAAAGACCAAACATTCCATTCTGCATCAAATATCTGACAACAAGGCTTATTGACTCTGTATAGTGTGAGACTATTATCGCAGAAAATAGTCTCTGGAAAAACGGTACTCACTATAAGATGTTTGCTCTAAATCTGACAGCACTTTCATTATCTTAATTTTTTCTTACCAATCTCTGCACAATTTTTTTAATAAGCTTATTGTATATTAACAAAATCATTAAAAGTGGCATTAGAAGCCCCAAACCTTGCCATAGTAAATGTACATTAGCAAACAAAGCCATTACCTGAACTAAAAGCAGACAATAAGCAATTATATCGCACCTTAGATTTATGGAAAGTTTGACAATTTTATTTGCCTCATAAATTCTTGCAGCCCACACCAAGATATATGATATTAACGTTGCAATCGCAGCCCCCATTGGTCCCATAAAATACACTAGCACAATATTAAATGCTGTATTTACGCTTGCGCCAAAAATTGTAGTTTTTGCAAAAACATCTGATTTTTTTGCTGCCGAAAAAATTCCTCCAATCAAACCTGATAGCGAGCCAAATAAAACTGATATCATCAAAAATGGGGCATACATCCACGCTGTATAAAATTCTCGTGAAAATAAAATTTTCGCTATTAGCTTATCTACAACAATCAAGCAAGAGCATGTCAAAACCATCGCAAAATTATATATTTCATACACTGTGGTATAGAAATCAGAATTATTAACATCGTATTCTTTTACTGCAGACAAGGTCCATGCTTGGCTAAATATTTCTTGAAAAACATTCAAAAGCGACGGAATCTTATATGAAATCGAATAAATTCCATTTTCAGCTGCACCACACAGCCATGTAACAATATACCTATCTGATGCATTATTAACCCACCATGCCAGATTGTTAAATACCATAGGCTTACTATATGTATTCATTTCTTCAGACAGTGATTTCTTTGTATTTAAGCGAATATACGTCCACGCTTTAATTCTTATCAATATAAATATTGTCGGCACGATATATGCAACTATATTTGCATAAAAATATCCTTCCAGTCCCATTTTGAATTTTGCAAGAAACAAAATGTTCAGACAAAGCATAGTGGCAGAGTTCATAATACCTGCGATAGCCAAATCATTTATTCTTTCAATACCTCTACTGAATTGTGAAAATAATGAATATAAAATTTCCGAAGAGTACATCAAAATCAAGCACAACGGGTATTCTGCTAAAATCTCTATTATTCTTAAATTCGTATTAAATGCAGCTATTATCGCAACTATACCACATGAAATCAAAACCCTTTTTAGACCTATAGAAAAAACAGCAGCTTTATCATTTGACTCATCTAGTGAAAATCTAACCACACCATCAACGATTTGAATCGTCAAAATCGGAATCATCAGAGATATTGTGGTCGAATAAATATCATATGTGCCATACTCCATCGTCGAAAGCAAATTTGTGTACAATGGAATCAATATAAAATTTAAAATCTTTGATCCAAATTTACTAATCGTCAAAAGTCCAATGTTTTTTATTAAATATTTATATTTCTGCATTGCCAATTTCACCATTTTTTATATTCAAGAACATACCAATATATACAAAATCTATTACACCTTCTACTGCAGTCAAATATGCAGAACCAAGACTTCCAAACATAAAGGTTATGAACATTGCTAAAAATATCTGTCTTTGCTTTATCGCTCGTTTCGTATGCTTGTTAATTTTTTTAAACAGATCAAAATAGTACATCAAAAAGAACAATGCAATAATAACCCCAAACTGCCCAATAATCATAGGCCAATAGTTATCTGTAACATAAGCTGTATATTCTTTATTAAGTCCTCTAATTAGACTTAATCCATATAATATATAAACTTGACTATAATTGTATGCTTTTGACATTTCACTTCCAAAGGTTGCAAACCCTGTTCCAATAGGGAAATAATCTCTTGCTATTTTTTGACTTCCAATTGCCAAAGCATATCTTGCCTCTGTCGGTTTTATATAATGTTGAATTTGATAACCGCTAAGCAAAACAGCGATTATCCCTACCACAGCAATATGATACCAACGAAGTTTTCCGAGCCTAAATAGATGAAAGAAAATATACAGTGCCACAAAAACCAGTTGTGGTCCTTTTGTTGTCAAGACTATCATTATTAATGATAAAATTTTGATTATATTATCTCCCTTTTTAGGATTCTTATTAAGTGTCAATACCGATAGCATACCCATTAAAACATATCCAAATATTCCTGCATTTTGAGAGACAAATTTATATGCGCTAATTCCAAATCGTTTACTTGCAAAGAAAATACTATCAGCACTAGCATAAGCATACACAGCTGTTATAGCAGCTATACATATATATATTCTAAAAATAGCACACAAATTCGACACTGTGTACTGTATTTCTCGCTGCTTCATTCCGTACATTATGGATAGCAGAACAATAGGCACTTTAATTACGCTTAATATATCTCCCGCAATTGCAATTGGAAGCCTCTGAAATGAAAACAACAAATTTCCAATTAATCCTACAAGTACTGTTCCGACTATAAGAGCGAGAACACGTAATTGATTTACATTTATTTGGGGTTTCCTAGTGATATAAATCAAAAAAACAATTATCGTAAATATTTCATCATAATAATTAACTACCGAAAATATCTGTGAAACATTATATTGAAATATCATTACAATGATTGATATTGTAATAAACATACCAATCGGTGATACTAAAAGACGTTTTTCTCTTTTCATACTTCCTCCAACAGAAGCTTTAATAGCCACCCATATAGGCTTTTTTTATTTGCCCTTTCAATTTTATATGTCAGTTTATGAATACTGCTTATTTTACAAATACTCTCAAACATCCTCTCATCGTATTCTATACTAAGATACTTTTGCATCATAATCGGAACAGCTGCTGGTACCTTATACATATCTTTCATGTCCAATGGATATTTTTCACTTGCCATCTTCATGAAAATGAACATAATGAAATAATCTCTGATTTTATCTTCTTTACGCCAGTATTCATTCATCAAATCCAATGTAGTTTGCAATATTCTATTGTGAGCATTTGCCTTTATAAACCAACTTTCGCCCACTTTTGTAACATCATATTCATTTGATTTGTACACGAAAAAGTTTGAATCAGAAATATACTGAGGCAACTCACCTGTCATAAAGACAGTTGCATCAAGCCATATACCACCAAATCTTGTCAGAACACTCAGTCTTACAAAGTCCGAAAAAAGTGTATTGCTGATTGTTCCACTTTTCCATTTGCTTATAACATAATCTGGCAATTGGACATACTCAAACAAAGTGTTTTGATTCAAAACACAAATTTCCTTATCCGGCATCCATTTTTTTATTGATTGATAGCACACCTTTACGATATCAGGTGCATTTTCAATTCCTTGTAACCAGCAAATCCACACCTTATTTGTTGTTTTGCCGCTATCCTTTTCTTCATAATTACTGTTAGCCAAAAAAATAGAGTAGTGTTTCTTTAAATAACAGTACACCCTGTTTCTAACTTCCAAATCCTGCAGTTCATGGTTTGAGTAACCCATTTTATCGAACAAAGCACACGGTATCTTATATTGCAAATTACCGTATTTCAATGCACGTTCTACTGCTCCTTTTATGCCTCCATCTAATTCATTAATCATGTTTATCCCCTGTTTTTATTATATACGCCGGATTTCCAACAACCGTTGTATTTGCCGGAACAGATTTTGTTACAACAGCTCCTGCACCAATTACGACGTTTTCACCAATCTCGATATTTCCCAAAATTATGGCATAGGCTCCAATTCTGACCCCCCCCGATTTTAGGGACACCTTTTCCATTTGTACCAATTGTCACATGATGTTGTATAAGCACATTGTCACCAATAACAGCATCTTCATTAACAACTACGCCTAATCCATTATGTGCAAATTCGACCGTTGGTGAGATTTTGTCTGTTGGATGGATATCGCAACAAAAATAATGTTTACAAAACCAATAAATCAATTTCTTACATATTTTATGTTTGCTTTTTCTTCCCCAAAGCAACACTTTGTTAATATTCAAATCCATTATTTTTCTCCCATAGTATCCGCGTATATTTTTTCCAATTTCTGATGCATCGCGTCCATGCTGTATTTTGTATGAATAAGCGCAATATTATTTTTTCCTATTTTTTCTACTCTCTCTTGATTCATACAATATCTCCTTAAAGCTTCTGAAAGCTTTTCAACATCTCCTGGCTCTATTAAAATTCCATTTTCTTCTTTTACAACTTCTGGAATTGCGCCGACCGTTGTGCTTATAATAGCCTTCCCACAAGCCATACCTTCCAAAATTGCCATCGGAAGTCCTTCATTATAAGACGGGAGCACTAATACACTAGATTTTTTAAGTAGCTCTAATTTCCTATCAAAATCAGCCCATCCTACAATAATAATATTGCTCTTGAGATTTTTTTCCTCAACAATCTGCTTACATCTGCCAATATCCCCATCGCCAGCCAAATAACATTTAATATCCGGTATTTGAACCTTAGATCGTTCTATTGCTTTTATGAGGTCATACGTTCCTTTTCTTTCTCCAAGTCGCCCAAGCGATACAAAAGTATGTGGATGCTGTTTGACACTCGTTATAGCAGGTTTCAATCTCTCAGTATCTATACCATTTTCAAGAACAACACAGTTTTTAAGTCCAAATGTTTCGTCAAACTTCTTTTTCCAATCGGCAGACAACGCAATAACCTTATCCGCTTCTTTCAATATTGAAACAATCTTATCTTTTTGATTGCTTTTTTCATAAAAGAGCATATATTCAGCACCGTGAATATGTAAAATTACTTTTTTTCCCCACTTCTTCGCGGCATGAACATACCATCCTTTTCTAAATGTGCTGCCATATGAAGCAGCGTGTATATGGTAAACATCATAATTTCTTTTCGTGAAGTAGAACTTGATAAAGGAAAGCACCGAAAAAAGCAAAACGCTCAATTTATTCCCATCAACATACGATTCGTATATATCTATGTCAAATTTAACATTTAACGTCTTATCTTTTGCGATTTCCTCAATAACAGTTGCCATTCCGCCCTTTGATCTTGTCGGACTCGGCCCAACCACTAAAACTTTCACCATTTTAATTCTCCATCTTTCTTCTGCAATCCCCTTAGATTTATCTAGTATTATTTATTCTTATAATATCGTTTCACACATCCAATAAAAGCAATCAGCAATAATACACCAACAATAAATCCCATAAGTACATTTTCCGTATAGCCGCTCACAATATAGCTAATCGTAGAAATGACTGCTGTAACAATACCATACTGCATCTGCGTGGATACATGATTGATATGACTGCATCCTGCACCAGTCGAACTCAAAATCGTAGTATCAGATATCGGACTGATATGGTCACCACATACAGAACCACCGAGAACTGCCGCCGTCGTGATAGCAGTTAATGGCAACAGTTGATTGCCGAATACGGATACTGTAATAGGAAGTAAAATGGCAAATGTTCCCCAAGATGTCCCCGTCGAGAACGCAAGCAAGAGTGCAACCACAAAGAAAATTGCTGGCATCAAATTCAGCGAAATGCTATATTTTTCAACTACTGATGCGACAAATCCTCCGGCATTCAAATAATCTGTTCCACAAATGCCACTCAATGTCCATGCAAACGTCAAAATCAATGTTGCAGGAACCATGTTGATAAAACCTTGAACAAGTCCGTCTAAAAATTCTTTCGGCGTTATAATCTTTCTTGACAGGTACAAAAGTGCAACAAAAATCACTGAATATGCAGCACCCATAGCCAATCCTAAAATCGCATCACAGTTTGCAAAGGCATCTCCTATGGAAGCTTCTTCAAATAATCCTCCTGTATACAGCATAGAAAGAATAGAGAATGCAATTAAAAACACTACCAGAAGTATCAAATCAAGAACCTTTCCACGTCTTTTGGTATTGGTTTCCTTATCAACCGCAATATTCAACTCTCCATTAACTGCTTTCTTCTCAAATTCTCTCATTTTTCCAAAATCAGCAGAAAAAAGAAGAGTCAGCAATATCATGCCCAATGAGAACCATGAATAATAATTGCAAAGAATGGTTTTCATAAATAATTGAAAGCCATCAATAGTTGATCCATCCGGCAATGACGAACTCACCGCAGCCGCCCAAGAAGAAATCGGAGCAATGATGCAAATAGGCGCAGCGGTCGAATCAATAATATATGCCAGCTTTTCTCTGGAAACCTTATTTTTATCAGTAATTGGGCGCATTACCGTTCCAACCGTAAGACAATTAAAGTAATCATCCACAAAAATAATGATTCCAAGTGCCATTGTCGCAAGCATTGACTGTTTTCTCGTTTTTAGCTAGCCCACTTTGCATACTCATGAGTTGCTCCCGACATATTCATTAAATGAACAATCATGCCCAATAAGACGATAAAAAACAAAACGCCCATATTGCTGTAGACTTTGCTGCTCATTATATCGAACATCGTCGTCACTGTGATAAATGGATTAAATCGGCAGTAAACACCACATCCGACAATAATTCCAATAACCAAAGATAAATTAACTTCTTTTGTTATCAGGCTAATGGTAATAGCCAGAATCGGCGGTATCAATGCCCAAAAACTTGCTTCCATACACTTTCCCTCTTGCCTTCCCTCAGATAAGCATTTATATCTTTTTCAAATTTTCACGCTAATTTATATTGCTCGATTTATGTCATTCCAATATGGAATTTCAAGTTTTTGACCAAACATTAGGTCTGTTTCATATTTGATATCCGGATCGAATCCCGAATTAGGGGACAGAGTGATCTCTCCAAAGTAAATCTTGCCTTTAATGTTATACAAATCAATTCTTGCAAACACAAAATCTTCCGATAACTTTTGGGCAATCTCAATCATTTCATCCAAGTTTTCTGGTTTTGGAATATCCACATCCTGCAAATTTTCATCGCCCTTATCTAATGGCTGAAAATTCCACTTCTGATCAAAAAACAGATATGAGGCTCGATGAGTATTCTTGCTAAATCTATCTCTGCAAACGAGTATGACATCCGGTTTTCCGTTGAAACAATAGATTTTATAATCCATTGGAACTTTTCCATTATCCGAAATAAATTTCTCGCAAATAATCATAGGCTTAATATTTCTATATTGATATTCACGACCAATATAAAAGAAATTGCTTCTTAATGATTTTTCGATTTTCTTTTTTGCTTCTTCATGATTCAACTTTTCTTTATCTGTACAAACAACCAATCCTCCTGAATCATGATTACACTTTAAGACAAATTGATTTGGAAGTGCAGAGAAATCAATGTCACTGTATTCTTTCCAGCTTCCCAACAACGAAATTAAATATTTCTCTCCTATTTTTTCTTTTACATAATCTCGAACTAATAATTTATCTGACACAATTGACTGCAATGGAAATCTGTAATTAAACTTTAACCACTGAAGTTTTTCATTCAAAGTTTCCGGATTGCCCATATTCAATTTTCTACCAACTCTTAGCCGATAGTATAATTTTATATACACCTTATCCGGCAAAAACCTTAGACTTTTTTTTACAAAAGTCATAATCTTTTCTTTATTCATATCAAAGTTCCTTTATGTATTTTTCTATGCTATTTACGATAGTGGTTGTATTGGATTCGTATGCCGCATATCTTGTATATTTTACTGTTTCTATTGCCTCTGCCAATTCATCTGTATCTCTGCACGGGCAAATCAAATTCAAGTCATCAAATTGTTTAATCAACTGCAACTGGTGATCGTCAACGTGTTCTCCATATTTTGCAAGACGTGGAACAGCAATGACTTTCTTTCCTTTTTTTACTGCGCCAATAATAGCACCTGTTCCACCATGAGTAATCACTATATCTGCCTTACCCATTTCCACGCTAAATTCTTCTCTGTCCAGAAAATTATTGTAGCTATAATTCTTAGGAACATAGTCGCTGTACCCAATCTGTGCAAATACATCTTCTCCGCAAACAATCTTTTTTTCGCACAGTTTATCCACAGCTATAAGCAATCTATTGAATTGAAATTTCTGAGAGCCCAATGTTATAAAAATTTTCTCTGCCATTTAATAGATTCCTCCTAAATATATAGCTTTAGGATAGAACTTCAGCATCGGTTTCCACTGCACATAGAATTGATCGGCAAACTTATAAAGTAGCTTCCCTGTTTCAGTAGGAGAAGTCACCTTTGCAAATGATTCTATGTAAATGAGCTTTTTCCCCATAAGTTTCGCAATAAGACAAATGGGAATCATCGCCAAAACACCCGTACAAATAACTACATCTGGCTTTTCTTTCCTATAAATGTCAATAGATTTCAATGTATTTATCACCATCTGCCAGATAAAATCTTTTTCTCGGCGATTTACTTGATTCATATAATATGTTTTCTCGCCTTTTTCCTTTGCGCTGTAATCCGTTTTTTCCGTTATAACAAAACTATCGTATTTTTCCATCAAAGGCTTTAACATCATCAACTGCTCATAATGTCCGCCCGATGAAGCCGCAAAACATATCTTGATTTTTCTCGTATCATTCATCTCTCTGCTAACCCACAATCTTAATCTCTCTGGAAAATGTCTCTTGTATAAACTTTCTCTTTCACATCATCAAGGCACTTGTCGTAACGGTTTGCAATGATGGCATGGCTCATTACCTTGAATTTTTCCAAATCATTCACTACAACACTGCTGAAGAAAGTCTCTCCATCTTTTAGGGTCGGCTCATAGATGATAACCGTTGCACCTTTTGCCTTCACACGCTTCATAACACCCTGAATAGAACTCTGACGGAAGTTGTCGCTATTGCTCTTCATGGTCAGACGATAAACACCGATTGTCACCGCCTTTTCCTTGTCCTCATCGAACTCATTCTCTGCATCATAGCCATAATAGCCAGCCAATTTTAGAACACGATCTGCGATAAAGTCCTTACGAGTACGGTTGGATTCCACAATTGCTTCAATCAGATTTTCCGGCACATCCGCATAGTTTGCTAGCAACTGTTTGGTGTCTTTCGGCAGGCAGTAGCCGCCATAACCAAAACTCGGATTGTTGTAGTGGCTACCAATACGAGGATCAAGGCAAACACCATCAATGATCTGCTGGGTGTTCAGATCCTTACTTTCTGCATAAGTGTCCAGCTCATTGAAGTAAGCAACGCGCAATGCCAAATAGGTGTTGGCGAACAGCTTGACTGCCTCGGCCTCAGTGAAGCCCATGAACAACGTGTCAATGTTCTCTTTGATTGCACCTTCCTGCAACAGACCGGCAAACTCATGAGCAGCTTCTACCAGACGTTCATCGTTCAAGTCAGTACCAACAATGATGCGGGAAGGATACAAGTTATCATAGAGAGCTTTGGATTCGCGCAGAAACTCCGGGCTGAAGATGATATTTTTGCTGTTGAACTTTTCTCTTACACTTGCCGTATAGCCAACAGGGATTGTGGACTTGATAACCATAATGGCATTAGGATTATATTCCATGACCAACTTGATTACAGTTTCAACCGCAGACGTATCAAAGTGCTGGGTCTTGCTGTCATAGTTAGTAGGAGCCGCAATCACAACAAAATCCGCATCACTATATGCTGCCTTTGCATCCAGCGTTGCAGTCAAATTCAAGTCCTTTTCTGCCAAGTATTCTTCGATATAATCATCCTGAATCGGAGATTTCTTATTGTTGATCATATCGACTTTAGCCTGCACAATATCGACTGCTACCACCTGATGGTGCTGCGCGAACAGCACTCCCAACGAGAGTCCGACGTATCCCGTGCCGGCCACAGCAATTTTATAGTTTTTCATAGTTTTGTTCTCCCTCACTCATTTTTTGATAAAACAGCAAACAAGCCACGGCGGATTACTCAATAGCAATCCACCGTAGGCTCGATTCGTTCTTCTTAATTTTTTACCTGCTGCTCATTTTGTGGGTCAAAACAGAGTTGCATCAAAATCTCCCACCTATAAACTCTGGATTTCAGCTTCTCCACAGCCTATCAGCAAATAAATACTTTTGTTGAACGAGTCGAGCCGTCGAAATCCTTTATTTATCGGTTTTTCTTGGTTGACCCTATTATATCTCCATCCCCTTTTTTCTCGATTGTCGGAACGAATTTCTGATGAATTCCATCATACTCAATTTTTTATCATACTCTGCGCCACTCACATGATGCCCCGATCTATTGTAACAAGTAACCTGATAACCATCTCGCGCCATTCTAGTACAAAGTTCTTTTACTACAATTTCTACTCCACCCTCGCGCGAAAGCCTTTTTTAGCCAAACATTGCTACTCTAATTTTATCTTCCATTTTCTTCTCCACCGATTATAATAAACCGTTCCGCCTTATTATCTCCAAGTTGATACAAATGATCCCTCAATTGACGTCTGTCATCTCCATACCAATTGCTTGAGTTTTTCTTTATCTGGCGCGTTTGAAAAAGCATTTCTATAGAATCTATTAGTTTATCTCGTTCCACGCAATACGCAATATCTCGAATATTTCCTATCTTTAAAGAACATGCACTTGTATCTTTTGTTCCACGACACAAAGCAACTCGCCATTCATTTTGATAGGAATATTTGCTCATTTTGATAAAAGCATCTCGTTTTAAATGCAAATCGCTTATATCGTGCAAAAGTCCTTCTTTTATAGTCACATGATGCCCCGTTTTAGCCGGTCCTCCATTTAATTTCAAATCTCTGTAAGAGACAGGTCCACACGTAGCTTGGTAACCTTGCTTTTTTACAGCCCGAGTAATTCGTTTTGTAAATTCATCTACATCTTTCAGAATAATCGCATATCGACCAAATTCTTCCAATTGAGGAGCAGAGTCTTTTATAAAACGCTCTAGATACATCTGATAGCTCATTTTATAAAAGCAAAGTACATTACAATATCCCATACCAACAGATCGATAAACAACATCCGCAATCGCATACTCTTTATAATCATCAGGAACAGATGCTCTGCAAACTTCTTCTGTCCCAGCTGTACCTTCGAATAAATCAATCTGTCCTGGTCCCGGTCCACCAAGAATAGGAACCATATAGGTATTCGGATCCAATTTAGGATTTTTCTCCAAATCTTTTCTTCGTTTTTCAGCAGCCTGATCAAGTGCAAACTGATTCCAAAAATAATACAGTGAATTCATATACAGGTTGCCATCAAGAAAAGCTTTTCTGTATTTCTCTTCTCCAAAATATTTGATTAGAATATAATCCATAGACTTGTCTCCATTATCAATTGCCTTACTTATTCAGTATATACCTAATATTCATGCCACGCAACACCAGAACTTTCCACACTATACACCATACTGTTCCAAAACCCTCTTCAGATTCCGTCCCCAGTCATAATGTTCTCTATAATAGTTCCCAATCTCCTGCTGCATTTCTCGATACACCCCATCGTCATCCATCTGCTTCAACGCATCTTCCAATGCCTCAACATCATTCGCCACCAGTCCTGTGTGATGCTCCCACACATTCTCTGTCAACCCCTGCAGGTCACTGACAATCACCGGCTTTCCATATTTATAAGCAATCGGTAGCACGCCACTCTGGGACGCTTCCAAATAAGGAAGCACGACAGCGCGGGAGTTCTGATACAGTGGCGTAATCTCTTCATCATCCAGAAAGCGGTTGATGCAGATGACCTCCGGCATGGAATCCAGCAATTGTTTTTCTTCTTCCGAAAAGTTTCCGGATCCGGCAATCACCAGACGATGATGATTCTGTTTGCTTTCTTCGTACTGCTGGTATGCTTTCAGCAGTCGGCTAATCCCCTTATACTGATCGATCCGACCAAAAAACAGGTAATAATCCTGCACGCCCTGTATTTCTTCTGGAACCATGGTTCCTTCTACCGGAACATGTGCGCCCAGGCGCATGACCGAAGTCTTTTCTTTTAGCTTTGGATAACGCTTTCCATAGAGGCTGCGGCAGCTTTCCGACATCAGTAACACGCCTAAGCATCGTTTGCAAGCCTGATAGGCAAGCCAGTCTGCTGCCAGGTTAACCAATCTGTTTTTTAACCGCTCTCTGGTCAGATGCGGATAAACATCATGCATCGTTACAATCGAGCGCTGCTCCAGTCCTGACTTCAGCAAGACACGCATGCTCATGATACTGCTGTCTGCATACAAAACCAGTTCTGGTTCGTAAGACCGCAGGCGTTCTACGGTCTGAAGGAAATCGGAATCGCTGTTGGAAAAGGTTTTCACCTTGCGATACGGAATCACCATCTGCTTTTGCAATTTTTCCTCATAAGCACCGCATGCCGCATTGTCTGGCAGCATCACCTTGCATTCATAACCGATATCCACAAATGTCTGTGCCATCTGAAAGGAAAACTGGACAATGCCGCCCTTTGTATTCGATGTAAAAATGATTACCATACTGCACTCTCCCGATAAACCTGCTCCAGTGTTTCTCTGTATTGCTTTAAATCGCAGATCTGCTCAAATCTTCGTTTGCAAGCTTCGGACATCTGTTTCTGCTTTACCGGATCCGTCAGCAATTCCTGCAGTCGCTCCGCCAGTTTTTCATCGGTCTCCTCAAGATATCCGGTCACGCCGGATTCTACCACATCCGCGATTCCGTCCACCGGTGTACTGACTACCGGAATACCAAGTGCCATAGCTTCCAACACACTCATGGGTGTTCCTTCATAGCGTGACGCCATAAGACAGACCTTGGCAGATGTCAGTGCCTTATATGGATTGGTCATATAACCTGGCAGCACAATAACCTGTTCCAGCTTCTTTTCTTTGATCAACTCCCGGATCGGTTCATAAAGTTCTCCGTCACCGATCATGGCCGCATGAAGCGGCTTTGATGATGGATGCAGCCGTTGTTCCAACTGTTCTAAAATTCCCACGACCCGCTGCGGATTTTTCTGATCCGTAAACCGCCCCAGAAATACCACATCATAATCATAAGATGCCAGATCTTCCTGCAAGCGCTGTTCCAGTTTTTCCCGGTCGATCACGTTATAAAGCACCTGGCTTTTTCCTTTTAGCATCCCTGAAAATGCATAACGGTTCAACGATGATTTCGATACCCAGAAGATTCTGGAAAAGCAATGGGTGAATAAAAGATACGACACCGATTTTGCGGAAACTCTGGTCATGGAATCGAAACAGGCATGGATGTGAGAGATAACCGGGAGTCTGTTTTTTTTCATGCTGTCTGCTGCCATGGCACAGACAATGCTGGCGCGCACATCGTGCGCATGGATCAGAGTTGGTGCCGTTTCTGAGATGACACGCTGCACCTCGCTCCGGCTCACCTTCTCAATCGGCATATAGGAGATTTTCCGCTCTTCCAGTGCTTTTCGGATTGAGCCATCCGGGCTGCAGTAGATCATTTCATAGTCTGGATCGTTCTGAAACAGGGAGATGATCTGGCATACCACATTTTCCGCACCGGAATAGATATGAGAACTAAGAACATGCAGAATTCGGATCTTCTTTTTCATCAGTTACCCCTTCCGTACTTTCTTTCATAAGGAGGATCTTCGGTGTCATGAGGATCAGTTTCAAATCCAGCAGCAAAGAGTAATTTCGGATATACATGAGATCCATCTTTAATTTGTCATAAAATGTTGTATTGTATTTGCCGTAGATCTGGGCATAACCGGTCAGTCCCGCCTTAACCTTAAGACGGTAGGAAAACTCCGGCACCTCTTTCAGAATCTCCGCAGCCAGTTCCGGGCGCTCCGGTCTTGGTCCCACGACAGACATCTCACCTTTTAAGATGTTGTAGATCTGCGGGAGCTCATCCAGACGGGTGGCGCGAAGCAGCCGTCCCACCGGCAGAATACGCGGATCATGCTCAGAGGCCAGGCGGGCACCACTCAGGCTTTCCGCATTCTGCACCATAGTGCGGAACTTGTAGATTTCAAAGTTTTTGCCGCCCTGGGTCATTCTTGTCTGAGTATAGAACACCGGACCGCCATCCGTCAATTTGATAGCAATGGCAATCAGCGCAAAAATTGGAAGCGTTACCACTGCAGCAATCCCGGAGATCAGAACATCCACCAGGCGTTTCGCCCACTGTTGTTCCACAGTCAGTCCTGCATTTCTGGAAAGCAGGATAGGCGAATCAAACAGGTTTAAGTCCACCGAACTGCGGATCAGGATATCGGAGATTTTCGGCACGCTGTAGGTACGGATGGAACGGGCAAAACATTCTTTGATGATGTGGTTGCGCGCTTCCGATGGGATATCCCCGATCATGACTGCATCGTACCCATTCATCTCCTCGTAGAGCGTATCCGACACGGTCCGGTAATCTACCGCACGCTCTATGACGTACTTGTCCTTGCGAGAATCAAATTTCTTCATCAGTTTCTGCTCCGAACGGTCGCCCGAGATCAGAAGCAGGCGCTTCGGCGGGAAGACGGCCTCATAAAACGCCTGAAACACCAGAGTCCAGATCACAACAAACACAGCCTGTGCGACCGCCATAACCACCATGGGCCGTGCATCCAGAAAATGCCGGTCGATGATCGCAATCTCGCCATATGTAAAGATGTTCGCAAGGACCAGTGACAAGATCTGGGAATAGATCAGGTTTCCCCGCTTTAAAAAGCCCACCCGGAAACCACCGTAAATCGTCATTAAAAACACCAGCACCAATCCATACAGCGCGATAATCGCCCAGTTTCCTTTCCGGAAATAAGGGCGCTGCAGGATCAGGGCATTATAATATTCAATCCAGATATAAGCAAACGCGGCCACCAGTACCGCTGCCATAACGGCCGCAAACGTGCACTTGATGATGCGCTTGTATTTCTCATAGGTTTTCACAAATTTTCCTCCTCGGTTAAAACCGCATTTCTGCCAGTTATGGCAACGTGAAAGCTGTTTACACAACAAACAAGCTGAAATGCTTTATAAGTATAGCATTTCAGCTTGTTTGTTTCAACTTGTATTTCCTGCATAAATCCTTAATTCATGCTTAAGAATGAGCATTTCAGGTATGTTTATGGTTCGCTTTCCTATTCGTGCCTTTCCTTATACCAGCTTTTTACCACTGCTGCTCCTGTACTCAGCCAAATCCACATGACCGGTGTTACAATCGGCAGATTTAAATTCACAAAAGCCTGTGCTGCATAACAGATACCGGCGAACAGACAGGCAAAAATATACTTTTCCTGTTTCCGGTATGCACTTCCACCAGACTGTGTTTTTGCCATTTGCAGGAAATTCCCTGCCAGAAACACCAGGTAAGCCGCTAGTGCAATCGGTCCCACCGTCAGCAGGAACTGAAGGTACTCATTATGGGCGGAATCAAAAATCTGACCGGTTGCCATTACCATATCATCGTAAATCTTAGTCGTGGTTAGAATTCCAAATGTGTCCGGTCCATATCCGAACAACTTGTGAAGCCAAGGAAACTCCCGGTATAGTTCCATGGATTTCCGCCAGATATATCCACGGTTCGTTCCCCAGCTGTCGTCAAATACCAGATAGCTGCTCAGTGCACCATAGCGCGCGCTGTCTCCATTCCTATTTGCGTCCCAGAGAACCAAAAGAAGAGCAATCACAGCGACAGATAAAATTCCTGCCCAGATTTTCGGAAAGAAATGCGCAAACCAATCTGTTTGAGCTGTTTCAACAGTCCGTTCGTTTTCCGCTTTCTTCTGCGATTTTTGCTTATTTCCATTTCGGCAAGCACAAATGTAATATCCAACCGTCACCATCCATAAACTTCCTGCCAAAACAGGCAAGCCACGAAATCCAGCTAAAATCTGGAACATGCTCTCCAGTCCAACCACCTGGCCTTCACAGTGCTGATTTAGCCAGGAAATCGTCCAGATTACAGTCAAAAATGTAGAAAACATCATCAGATAACGTAATATTCCCTGTTTTGTGCGGAATGCAAAAAGCGGAAGCAAGGCAAACAACACACCTAATGCAAGGTAGGCATTATCGCTGCTGCCCATGACCATGGCATAGAAAAAGACTGTCATACACACATAATACCAAATACTCTTCCCGGTCTTTTCTTCTGTCATAAACAGTGCTGCTGCAGCCCCAAGTTCTAGCGCAACATAAGCTGTGTAGGTATTGATATTTCCAATCGTCGACGTAAACAGCACTGCCTGCTCCGGTCGGATGTTGGTTCGGAAATGTAGAAGATCCATTTGAAAATAATCGGTAATCCCAATCAGACTGACCAACAGTCCTGCTACCAGAAATACCTGAAACACCCACTCTTTCCATCGCCAGAAACGGCTGACCAAAATATACACGATCACATACAGGGAAATGAGGAACAAGCCACTGTACCGCCCTTCATTTCCCCAGAAAGCTTCATACCGGTACTCAGACTGTATGGTAGAGACCACCGCAGCCAACCAAAAAATCAGCAATGCTGCATCCGGGACACGCAAAGAATGTTTGGAAAAAAGTAGTTTTCTATGAATGCCCTGATATTCTTTCTGATCTGCAAAAAACAAAATTAACGCCAACCCTGCCATTACCAGAAAGAACGTTATAGTACAGATCAAAAAACACCGGTACTTGGTTTCCAGAATATTAAAATAAAAATTGTCATAAATCAGGGGAAGCAGGATCATAACCGCAACCAGATAAAGGCTGACTACTCCACCGATCAGATTTTTGGATGTTTTGGCGAATGTATCTGGCAGATATTCCACTGTTTTCTTTTCCAATATTTTATTTTCCATCGTCTTTCTCCCGTCTTATGCTTACATCTTTGTTCATTGTCTCATGCTGCTGCGTATTTAAAGCCTTATGTTTCCTATCTCATGTTTGCTTACTGCCTTCCCAGTCTTGTGTCTTATGTTATCACGAATTTCCAAACGCTACAAGGCATTTGTATTACGGTTTGTCTTACCAATCTATCACCTGATCAATAATGTTTCTCTGCTCCGTACTGGTTTTCCGCAAATAAATTCTTGTTGTCTCAATGCTTGCATGCCCCATAAGATCTGCCAGCATGACAATGTCATTATAACGTTCCAGAAAACTTTTTGCAAAACGATGTCGAAACGAATGCGGATAAACAAGTGATGGATCCACACCATAACGAACAGCAAAATGCTTAAGCTGCATCGCGATTCCTCTGGCTGTAATTAACTTTCCATATTTATTCAAGAACAGAAAACCGCTCTCTTTTTCATTCTCTTTCATCCATTGCAGCGCCTCTTTCTTCAGCGAAGCCGGTATGTAAATGCGCCGCAACTTTCCGCCCTTTGAATAAAGATCCAGATACCCGATTTTCACATGTTCCCACTTGATCTGAACCAGTTCACTCACCCGCGCCCAGTTGCTGCAAGAAAACGCACCGCAAAATACCAGTACATTTCCTTATCCCGCTTCAGACAATTCCGGAAATACAGGTAATCCGCTTCACTGATCACATTTTCCAGAAACGGCTTCTGCTGCACCTTTACCGAAGAAATCTTCCACGTTTCTTTTTTCAGATACTCCAGATAACAGTTCATTGCACGGATCCGCAAATTGACAGTCGGAGGCTTGTAGTGTTCGATCAGATACATCTTATAATCACGCAGATTCTGTTTCGATAATTTCTTATAGTGTCCATAAAACTTCCGCACAGACCCCAGATACGAAATAATCGTATTTTTTGCCAAACCGCGCTCTTCCAGATACTCCTGAAACTCTTTTTCTTCCAGCATAACAAATCCTCCTTTGTATGATAAATTATCGTTTTATTATTATACCAACCCGTCGTATTGCCAGTTACAATAAAGTCCAAGATTTCTGTGGGAATATTTTTTGCGTAGATAAACAGCAAATCTGGTTATATTATCGTAATAACTGTCACAAAAAGTTAAATATTCTTCAGGATATTATCGGTTGTCTGGATGCTCCATTTATGATATCATCTTTTTGTTAGTAGAAATCTGAGAACACCATATTAGGAGGAAGATAGAATGAAGAAGAAATTAGCTGGTTTATTATCTGTAACTGCAGCACTTACCATCCTGAGTGTCAGCCAGGCTTTTGCAGGTACCTGGGAACAGGACACTAATGGTTGGAAATATCTGAAAGACGATGGTTCCTACCAGGGCATGGGATGGTTTACCGATCCGGCTACCGGCTCCGAGTATTTCTTCGATCCGGATGGCTACATGATGAGTGGTACACATATCGAAGGATACTGGTTAGATGATGCCGGTGTAAAGCACGATAAATCCCAGGCAGAAATTGAAGCAGAAAACCGCCGAAAAGAAATGCTTGCTTCCAGACCAAACCCTGGAAAAGAGGCGGCCGCTGCCGCAACTGCTGCAAAAGAAGCAGTAACTACCGGTGTTGCAGCCGGAACTAAACGAGTTGTTTACAGCGAAGAAATGCTGAAGCTGTATGACAGTATTTTCCTGGAGGCAAAAAAGGAACTTATAAAATCCGAAAATCAGGATTATAGCGGAAGCATTACCAAGGATAATATCCAGACCACATATTACTATGACGTTCAGAACAGAGGTCGTGTTCTGGAAGGAACTATCTGGAAATCTTCAAAGGAAGGCAGTGCAAACTACACTCCTTATGCAATTGAGATGAAATATAACCGCAATGTGGTTCCGGAAAGAGAAGACTCCCAGTACTTTGAAACCGCATTCAAATCTCTTTTAACTGCAGCATTGGGTGCAACCGAAGGACAGAATGTTTACAATCGTGTCAGTGCAGATGCAGCAAACTCAGACGCAAGCTATACCTTAAACGGCACTACCGATACGGGTAACACTTATGAATTAACGTACCGTTACAATACAGCAGATATTACCGTAATCTGCAGCGAAGCAGATTCTGAAGAAGAAATCGCAGCAGCTGCTGCTGCCGCAGAAGCAGCTGCACAGAAGAGCGCATTTGAAGAAGAACAGCAGCAGACCAGCTCTGTTATCACGGTTGGTCAGAAAAAGCAGGACGCTCAGAAAGAACAGCAGGCTGAAACACAGGAAACTGCTGAAAACACTGAGAGCAGCGAAACTGCTGAGAGCAGCGCACAGTAAAATATATACCAGACTAATAAATTAATTTTCAGGCGTAGTGGTTTCGTTAACCACTACGCTGTTTTTGTATAATCAGAATCCCCATGGAAACTCAAAACATGTCATGGACACTCCCTCTCCTGCTTTTTCATAATTTGCCTTACAGGAAGTATAATCGTCTCGTAATGCAATTTGGAATTTCGTAGCAAATTCAAAAAA
>OGWS01000559.1_pt1 | contig 37901 bp, 38 predicted proteins | sample 1576111 | NCBI WGS metagenome assembly OGWS01 (sample SAMEA3541534, study PRJEB24748) | human gut metagenome | biome: human gut; feature: human-associated habitat; material: faeces | place: China | collected 2012
AGAATATCCGCTTTTTCCACATCAGCAATGCACATGATCATATCCGGGTCAAACTGACAGTCTTTGACCGGTGAAAATACGACGTAATTTACTGTACCTGGTTCAATAACCGGAAGCTCCTGATACAATTTTCTGCACCCGGCAGGGCTGCGGTACATCTCAAAATCTGCGCCAGCCTGACCACTGGCTGTAACCGGCGGTTTTGGAATCATGCCAAGAGCCATTTTTCCGTAACATGCATCATCTTCTTTTGTAATATAAAACGTCTTGCCGGTTTTCTGGACTTCGCGCACATATTCGCAGAATGCATATTTTTTGTCGCCCTCAAAATGCGGTACTCCCTCCGGTTTCGTCGGTAAATAGTGAAGCGCAACCGGTTCATATTCCAATTCCAGTTTTGCGAACATTTCTTTCGCTTTCTGACTCAACATCCTTTTTTCCTCCTGCTGTAAAGCATTTATTTTATATGCCGTTTCTTACCTTATTTAAAAGAATTTAAGATTCCAAGCAGTCCTGTTGATAATCCGGGAATAAATGCTACCAGAATCAGGGCAAGAATCAATACCGCAATAAATGGGATTGCCGGTTTAACAATCTTATCCATCGGCATACCCGTCATACTCTGTGCAACAAAGACATTTGCACACACAGGCGGTGTACAGAAGCCAATTGCAAGAGCAAGTGTCATAACGATACCAAACTGCAGAGAGCTTACGCCAACAGCCTTGGCAACATTTAAAAGAACCGGGCTGAAAATAACGATAGCCGGAGTCGTCTGCATGAACATACCAATAAAGAACAGAATTACCGTCACGAGCAGCATTACAACATATGTATTGGTCGTAATACCCAGGAAGAATGCAGCAATTGCTTTATTGATTCCCATATACGCAAAAATCAGACCAATCGCAGTAGCCGGTGCAACCGTCCACATCATACCGCCAGAGAATGTTGCGGTAGATTTGAACTGTCCCCAAAGTTCCTTAAAGGTAACCTCTTTATATACAAAGCAGCCAATGATAATGCCGTAAACCGTTGCTACAACTGATGCCTCTGTTGCCGTGAAGATACCGGCATAGATACCGCCCAGGATAATGACTGGCATGAACAATGCCCACTTTGCATCCCAGAAACCTTTCAATGCTACCTTAAGTTCGAAATGGTTTTCGCCTTTGATTCCATGTTTCCTGCAGTAGATATAGTTTACAATCATTAAAAGACCGCCAACCAGCAGTGCCGGAACAATTCCTGCAATAAACAGATCACCAATGGATTCATTGTTGGTTACACCATAAATAACCATCGGATAACTCGGCGGAACGATGATTCCAAGACCGCCTGCTACCGCAACCAGACCGGTTGCATAGTATTTGTCATATCCGTTTCTTACCATCTCTGGAAGCATGATCGCACCAATTGCCGCTACCGTAGCAACCGCAGAACCGGATACTGCACCAAACAGCATGCAGGCCAGAATCGTAACCATACCCAGGGAACCGGTAATACCGCCAATACAGTTATTTGCTGCATTTACAAGGCGTTTGGAAATACCGCCCTTATCCATGATGTTACCGCAAATCATAAAGAACGGAAGTGCAATCATCGAAGAACTTGCAACACCCGTGTAAAAGCTCTGTGCCAGGAATGATGCAGAAGTTACCTGGTTAAAAAACAGTAAAATGAAGCACGGAAAGATCAGACAAATTCCGATCGGAACACCGATTGCAAAGAACACAACCATACTGCCAAATAAAATTAACAAATCCATACTTATGCTCTTCCTCCTTTGTTCGCAATTCTTTCCTGATACTCACGCTCACAGGAATCCAGATCCAGAGACGGCTTGGATGCACCAAGGCGTTTTTCGTCTTCGTGTAAAAGTTTTACGATATCTCCAAGCAGTTTCACTACACTTACAACCAGAATAAACGGAATCAGCCAGTAACTGATTGCTTTCGGAATTCCAAGAATGGGGGTTTTGGAAGAACCAATGCTCTGAATCAGTTCCATAAATGGTAAAATCAGATAAATGTTAAACACAATGAAGATCACATCGCTTAAAATCAGCAATGCTTTTTTCACTTTGAACGGAAGTACGTTCAGCAATGCATCGATTCGCAGATTCTTACGGTAAGTAATCGCACTGGAAACGCCAAGATAAGTCATCCATACAAAAAGAATGATGGAAAGTTCCTCAGTCCAGGTGAAGGAATGATGAAACACATAGCGGCTTACTACCTGCAAAAACAGCAGACACATAATCACAATAAATAACACTGCACTAATATACTGATCGATATTTACAATGAAATTCTTTAAGTCGAACTTTTTCTTGTCCATATCTGTTCCTTTCTGTTTTGAAAGACTGCCAGAGCACAATGTCTCCGGCAGTCTTTTATTTTCCTTCGTATTCAGGTTTTACCGGAAATTAAACACCTACTGCTTCCATCAGGGCATTGTAACGCTCTTCGCCCATAACTTCTTTTGCTTTCTCCCATGTAGTGCTTGCTGCATCTTTGAAGCCCTGAAGTTCTTCATCCGTCGGCTGATAAATGGTCATGCCTTCATCCTCAAGAAGTTTCTTGTATTCATCGTCTGCCTTAATCGCTGCTTCCTTGGATGCTTTTACAGCTGCCTCATTTGCTTTGTCGATCGCTGCTTTCTGGTTATCAGAAAGGCTGTTGTACTTATCCGCATTCATGAATACAAACGTAGAAGTATAGGAATGGGAAGTCAGGCATGCATATGGGTTAACCTCATAAAACTTCTGGGAATAGATTGTAGATAACGGGTTTTCCTGAGCATCTACCATCTTGGTCTGCAGTGCGCTGTACAGTTCACTGATCGGCACGGAAGTTACTGCACATCCCATAGCTTCGAGTGCTGCAATCTGCAGGGTATCGTTCATAGTACGGATTTTTAAGCCTTTCATATCTGCTACCGTGTGAATTGGTTTGGAAGCTGTCATCTGACGGAAACCGATAGAAATATAAGCAAGCGGTTTTACACCAGGTACATCCTGCTCCAGCTGGTCTTTCATCTTCTGACCAATCTCGCCTTCCAGAATCTTATGTGCATCATCGTAACTTGAGAATAAATAAGGAACATTCAGCTCTGCAAATGCATTGCTATACTCTGCCCAGCTTCCGGTATTGAAATGGGATACTTCAAATGCGCCAGTCTGGATACCATTTACAATTGCGTCGGTTCCGGAGGCAAGCTGTCCATCCGGGAAAACATCTACGGTAATGCTTCCGCCAGATTCTTTTTCCACGGTATCTACCCAGGTCATCAAGCCTGCAGACATACCTGTGTTGCGATCTTCCAGTTCTTTTGCCGAAACGCTGGATGCCAGTCTTAACGTTACTGGCTTGTCATCACTGGAAGCTGCCGGTGCATCGCCCTTGTTTTCCCCGGTCTTCGCATCTGCAGCCTGTGTATCCGCTGCTTTTGTGTCTGCAGTCTTGCTTCCTCCACATGCCGCAAGAGAACCTGCTACCGCTACAGATAACCCGAATGCAACCGCTTTTTTCATCATGTTCTTTCTCATTTTGTACTCTCCCTTTTTATATTGTTTTTGCTTTGTTCAATGCTGTTTCCAGATCCAATGTTTTGAATCCGTCTTCAAAAATGAAACATGGCAATCCAACGCGACCACTTTCCATGTAATCTTCTTTTCCAGATATTTCTCGAAGACTTTCATAAACTTCATCATGTTCGTGTAATGCCAGAAAGCGTTTTAAATCTGCAAGACTGGATGAAATATCCATAAACGAAAATGTCACACCAGCTTCCTTACACTTTATGATTGCATAAAGCGTATTGGGGCACATATGACTTCCGACTAATTGAAATCTCATAGTCTGTACCTTTCCTCTAGTTTTTCTTGTATTTCTGTCATCCTGTTATACAGGTATACTATCATACTTCTTTTTATTTTGCAATAGTGAATTTCATTTTATTTAACACATTCGCATACTAGTTTAATAGGTTATAAGATGCTGCCTATTATCAAAACACCACTTCTACTTGTCAAGCATTTTTGACGTTTTTTGAAATATTTCATGCAATGTTTTCAATATCCTACATGATTTTCTTTTTCTAATTGGCATGAATATTGCTGCGTAAATCAACTGCGGTAAATAAATTTTACTTGCTTTCCTCAGTTAATCCTGTTATGCTGTTCATAAATATGCTTGTATAACAGCTAGACTTGAGGAGAATATCATGAAAAAATTTGTTAAATCCAGCCTTGTGGATCAGATTTTTGATTACATTCAGGGCGAAATCATCCATGGAACCTGGAAACCAGGCGAAAAGCTTCCTTCTGAAACCGAACTTGCTGCATCCCTGGAAGTCAGCCGTATGTCTCTGCGCAGTGCAATCCAGCGCTGCTGTGCTATGGGTCTCACGGAAACCCGCACCGGAGAAGGCACCTTTGTCCGCAACTTCAGCCTGCGCTCTTATTTTTCTGAATTATATAGAATGAAACTGCTTGGTCAGCAGCCAAATGAAATTAATGACTTATGCGCCATTCTCCAGTTAGGAAGCGCGCGCCTCGCTTTTGCATCAAACGTTACTCCAGAAAAGATACAGGAACTGGAGCAGCTGGACCAGACTATGGAAAGCGCTGCAAATGCCAACGATCAGAATGCATTTCATGAGGCAGACATCCAGTTTCACCGTGCTATCTGCGGATTGGGTGACAACCATCTTCTGTTTATGATCTACGATGCTGTTGAATCATTGATTGACGACACCATACAGCACAACGTAGAGTTATCCGTAAAACATGCGGGCGGATATTCTCTGGTTCTGGAACATCACCGAGAGCTCTTAGAAAGTATCCGTGCCAATGATATGGATCGATTTACCAAAGCAATCATGGCATCACGCAGCCGTTCCATCCACTATTATCCAACCCTGGAATCATAATATTTTTCGATTCACGCTTGACTTTTCATCTTCTTCGTGTTAGCATGCCTGTATAATAAGTAACTTGTAATACATCTTATACTTCTGTCATACCTGTTAAAATTATCTAAATCAGGAGTGTATTTGTATGAAAATTACCAGTGTTAATGTCATTGAATGTAAACCAAATGTAATGGGAAAAGTTGTCTGCGTAAGAATCAACACAGACACCGAAATTTACGGATATGGTGAAGTTGGATTATCCTACGGTGTCGCTCATTATGCAGCAGTCGGAATCGCACGCGACTATGGGCAGCTTATTATCGGTATGGATCCGTTAAAGCCAGAACTGATCTGGGAGACCATCTTCCGTTCTACTTTCTGGGGACTCGGCGGTGGTACCGTCATCAATGCTGGTATGAGTGCAATTGATACCGCACTCTGGGATATCATGGGTAAAGCCTGCAAGGTTCCGGTATATCAGCTGCTCGGCGGCAAGACCACTTCAAAAATCCGCGCTTATGCAAGCCAGCTGCAGTTTGGCTGGGGACCGGAACATTTATTCTTAACCGATCCGGATGATTATGCAAAAGCAACCGAAGATGCTTTAGCTGACGGTTACGATGCAATCAAAGTAGACCCGATGGGTGTGACTGCCGACGGTAAATGGGCACGTCAGGCTATGAATCCAGACTGGAAGATGCGCGGAAAACTCGGCGAAAAGATGCTGGAAACCTGCTACAAACGTACCGAGGCTATGCGAAAGGCCGGTGGAAAAGATCTGGATATTATTATCGAGACACATTCCTATCCAGATATGAATACCGGTATTCAGTTAGGTAAATGCTTAGAGCCGCTCAACATTTATTATTATGAAGAGCCTTGCCATCCGTTAAATGTCGACAATATGCTGGAAATTCACAAAGCGCTTCCTCATATGGCACTGGCAAGCGGCGAGCGTATCTATACCAGATGGGGCTTCCGCGAGTATCTGGAAAAACATGTACTTCAGGTTATCCAGCCTGATCTTACGATCTGCGGTGGTATTTCTGAGACGAAGAAAATCTGCGACATGGCAAATATTTATGATGCCGCTGTACAGCTTCACATCTGCGGTGGTCCGATTGCTACGGCTGCCAGCCTGCAGGTTGAGGCTGTCATCCCGAACTTCCTGATTCATGAAGTTCATGAAGGTGCCATCAAGAAAGATATGCGTGACCTCGGCATGTACGAAGACATCAAACCGGTTAACGGTTCCTACGAGGTTCCGGATCGTCCTGGTATTGGTCAGGAACTTTCTCAGAAAGCCCTGGATGAAGCTGTTAACGTTTATACCTGCCAGTAATATATTTCATCTGTTCATGCAACAGGATACAAGAAAAGCTGCCTTCCGGCAGCTTTTCTTGTATCCTGTTATTCTAATTTATGCCTGCTCTTCCGTCTTCCGGTCAGCCAGAATCTTATCAATACTTACAATCTTGACGCACAGTGCGAACAGATCCATTGCCAGGACCAGATCGCCAAGCGGCGGGTAAGACGGTGCGATACGGATGTTGGAATCGTGCGGGTCTTTGCCATATGGGTAGGTTGCTCCGGCATTGGTCATAACAAGACCTGCCTTCTTACACCGTGCCACGGTTGCCTTTGCACAGCCATCCAGAGAATCGAATGCGATGAAGTAGCCTCCCTTTGGCTTGGTCCAGGTACCAATGCCAAGACCGCCAAGTTCGCGCTCTAAGGTATCGATAACTGCTTCAAATTTCGGGCGGAGGATATCGGCATGCTTACGCATATGCTCAACCATACCGTGGATGTCTCCAAAGTAGCGGACATGACGAAGCTGGTTTACCTTGTCATGGCCGATGGTCTGGAACTTTAACTGTTTCTCAATATCCTCTAAGTTATTGCGGGAAGTTGCAATCGCTGCAATACCAGATCCCGGGAAGCTGATCTTGGAGGTAGATGCAAACCTGTAAACCATATCCGGGTTTCCGGCGCGCTTACACTCTGCCAGAATCTCGATCAGATGATCCTGGTCATGGTCATATAAGTGGTGTACGCCATATGCGTTATCCCAGTAGATACGGAAATCCGGTGCTGCCGGTTTCAGTCTTGCGAAACGGCGGACGGTTTCATCGGAATAGCTGGTTCCGGTCGGGTTGGAGTACTTCGGCACACACCAGATACCTTTGATGCTGTCGTCCTCTGCTACCAGGCGCTCTACCATGTCCATATCCGGGCCGTCCGGAGTCATCGGTACATTGATCATCTCAATGCCGAAATACTGGGTGATGGCAAAATGACGGTCATACCCCGGTACCGGGCACAGGAATTTGACTTTGTCTAATTTGCACCACGGAGTACATCCCATAACGCCGTGAGTCATGGAACGGGATACCGTATCGAACATGACATTTAAGCTGGAGTTGCCGTAGATGATGATGTAATCCGGCGCTACCTCCATCATGTCTCCGATCAGCTCCTTGGCTTCCTTGATTCCGGTCAGGACACCGTAGTTACGGCAGTCGGTTCCGTCTTCGCAGGTTAAGTCATCGTTGCTGCTTAATACGTCCATCATTCCCATGGAAAGATCCAGCTGCTCTACACTTGGCTTACCTCTGGACATATCCAGTCTTAAATCTTTTCCCTGAAACTCTTTGTACTGGGCAGAAAGCTGTTTTCTGAGCTCCTGCAGTTCCTCTGTGCTCATCTCTGCATATGGCTGCATCTTCTTTTTCCTCCTCATCAGCTGTGTACTCCCTTTCCGCTTCCGGGCGCTGCGACCCGGAATCTCTGTTTTGTGAAGCAGGTCGCTCGTTACTGTCCACGCATAGCGCAGACAGCAATGGATTTTGCCGATGCCTCGCATTTTTAATCAGCAAAATCTGCTGCCACATTAGATTATAAGGTTTGCATTCCATTTTACACGATATAAAGTGGTATTACAATCGCATTTTTCACGAATTTTACAGAATATATTTTCTTTTTCTGTCACTGGTTTCCCTGCGTGGACATCTGATTGAATATTGTCCTTTTCAGCGGGACAGCCAGTCTGGTTCCGGCCAGATGTCCCCATGTGGGACATCTCCGCTAAATCCAAACTGGCTGTTATTCTATCTACCGGGACATCAGTTCACGCACCAGCTGATTCACCACAGCCGGGTCTGCCTTGCCCTTCATGGCACGCATGGTCTGACCTACGATAAAGCCCATGGCTTTCTCTTTTCCTGCCTTGAAATCCGCAACAGACTGCGGGTTTTTCTCCAGAAGCTCCTTGATGGTCTTTGTCAGCGCATCGGTATCATTTACCACCTTTAAGCCGTGTTCCTCAACGTAACGTTCCGGATCCACATCTTCCTTAAACACAGCCTCGAACACATCCTTCGCAACCGTACGGTTAATAACGTTCTTCTCTATCAGGCTGATGAGCTTCGCCAGGTTCTCCGGGGAGAAGGTCATGTCTTCCGGCTCCTGCTCCTGTTCTTTTAAGAGGCGCATGGCCTCGGTCATAAGCCAGTTGGAAACCTCCTTCGGCTTGCCGCACAGTGCTACCGTCTGTTCGAATACATCGGCCAGATGCTTGGAACCGGTCAGGATCTCTGCATCGTACTGCGGCAGTCCGTACTCACTCTCGTAGCGGGCCAGTTTCTCGGTGCGAAGCTCCGGCTGTGCAGCCTTCACACGCTCGATCCACTCATCCGCGATCCATACCGGAACCAGATCCGGGTCTGGGAAGTAACGGTAATCCTGCGCATCTTCCTTGGAACGCATTGCATGGGAGGATTCCTTGTTGTCATCCCAGCGGCGCGTTTCCTGGATCACCTTTTTGCCATCCTCGATCAGCTCGATCTGACGGACACGCTCGCCCTCAATCGCACGGGCAATGGCCTTGAAGGAGTTTAAGTTCTTCATCTCGGTCCTCGTTCCGAACTCCGGTGCGCCCACCTCGCGGACAGACAGGTTCACATCGGCACGCATGGAGCCCTCCTGCAGCTTGCAGTCAGAAGCGCCAAGGTACTGGATGATCAGGCGAAGTTTTTCCAGATAGGCAATGACCTCGTCGGCGCTGCGCATATCCGGCTCGGACACGATCTCAATTAACGGAACACCGCTTCGGTTGTAATCAACCAGAGAGCAGTCTTCCCACTCATCATGGACCAGCTTTCCGGCATCCTCCTCCATGTGGATTTCGTGGATACCGATCTTTTTCTTACCTGCAGCGGTATCGATCTCGACCCAGCCATCGTGACAGATCGGCAGATACAGCTGGGAGATCTGGTAGTTCTGCGGGTTATCCGGATAGAAATAGTTCTTCCGGTCGAATTTGCAGTACTGGTTGATGCCGCAGTTCGTAGCCAGTCCGACTGCCAGTGCGTACTCTACCACCTGCTTGTTTAAAACCGGAAGGGAACCCGGCATACCGGTGCAGACCGGGCAGGTATGGGTGTTTGGCGCACCGCCGAATGCGGTGGAACAGCCGCAGAAAATTTTGGTTTTGGTCGCCAGTTCTACGTGAACCTCCAGGCCAATGACGGTCTCATACTGTTTGCTCATGTTACTGCGCCTCCTTTTCTGCTGCTTTTGCTTCTGCCTGTTTTGATACGGCCGGCTCTCTGTCCAGCTTCGCTTCTGCCTCTTTCGCCATGACTGGCTCTCCATCCAGCTTCGCTTCTGCCGCTTTTGCCAGTTCCGGTGTTTCGTAGCTTCTGCTGCATTCATACGCATAACCGGCGCGGATGATGTTCTTTTCCTTGAAGCAGTCTCCGATCAGCTGCAGACCGATCGGCAGTCCCTTGGAATCTTTTCCGCAGGGAACGGTCATGCCCGGAAGTCCTGCCAGGTTTACGGAAATGGTATAGATATCACCCAGATACATCTGAATCGGATCACTTAAGGACTCGCCTAACTTCGGCGCGGTGGTCGGTGCCGCCGGTCCTAAAATGACATCGTATTTTTCAAAGGCCTGATCGAAGGCTTTCTTAATGAGCGCCTTGGTGCGGAGTGCCTTTAAATAGTAAGCATCGTAATAGCCGCTGCTTAAAACGAAGGAACCAAGCATGATACGGCGTTTTACCTCCGGGCCAAAGCCCTCGGAACGGCTCTTTTTGTACATGTTGTGAAGACCCTCGTATTCCTTTGCACGGTGTCCGTATTTTACACCATCGAAACGGGATAAATTGGAGCTTGCCTCTGCGGAAGCGATGACATAATAAGCCGGAATGGCGTATTCTACCAGGCTTAAGTCAAACTCTTCGACAATAGCGCCCTTCTCTTCCAGAACCTTTGCTGCCTTTAAGATGGCATCCTTCACTTCCGGATCCAGGCCCTCGCCAAAGTAATCACGCGGGATGCCGATGTGCATGCCCTTTACATCGTCCACCAGGGCAGAGGTAAAATCGCAGTCCTCCCGTTTCATGGAAGTGCTGTCCTTTTTATCATAGGAAGAAATTGCTTCCAGGATCGTAGCACAGTCCGTCACATCCTTTGCGACCGGTCCAATCTGGTCCAGGGAAGAACCATAGGCGATCAGACCATAACGGGAAACCGTTCCGTAGGTTGGCTTGATGCCGGTGACGCCGCAGAAAGAGCTCGGCTGGCGGATGGAACCGCCGGTATCGGAGCCCAGTGCGAAGAAGCACTCATTTGCTGCCACTGCCGCGCAGGAACCACCGGAGGAACCACCTGGCACATGCTCCGGGTTCCACGGGTTTTTCGTCTCACCGTAGGCTGAAGTCTCGGTGGTGCTTCCCATGGCAAACTCATCCATGTTTGTCTTACCAAGAATGATAGCACCTGCTGCCTCCAGATTCTTTACTGCCTCTGCCGTGTAAGTCGGCTTGAAGTTATCCAGAATTTTGGAACTGCAGGTTGTCAGCAGGCCCTCTGTACACATATTATCCTTAATAGCAATCGGAACACCGGCAAGCGGGCCGGTCAATGTTCCGTCTTCCATCTGCTTCTGCACTTCTCCGGCACGCTTTAACGCACCTTCCTCATCTACGGTCACATAACAATTTAATACCGGCTCCAGTGCCCTGATCTGCGCAAGGGCCGCCTTTGTGGCTTCCACTGCCGTGATCTCGCCGGATTTGATCTTTTTTCCAAGCTCTACCGCTGTTAAATCTAAGATACTCACGTCGTTTCCTCCCTTTATTCCACCGTCTTCGGAACCTTAAACGCTCCATCCTTCTGCTCCGGCGCATTCAGCAGGATCTTATCCCGCTCATCTCCATTGGTTACCACATCTTCCCGGAACACATTTGTCACCGGAAATACATGGGACATCGGCTCGACTCCGGTCGTATCCAGTTCGTTTAACTTGTCGATATAGTCTAACATCCGGCCCATATCCTGTTTTGCAGCCTCTTTCTCCTCGTCTGAGAGTTCCAGTTTTGCCAGAATTCCTACATATTCGATGGTTTCATCGCTGATGATATTTGCCATATTTTCAATCCTTTCCTGCCGGTTTCCAGGTCGCACCGGCACCCTGTCTGTTTCTCCAACTGCCATGGTATTTTTCGTTTGCACCGGCACTGTCACAGAAACTTCCATTTTTATCGCCTTGCCACTGCGTTTTTCAAAACTGATTACGCTGATTACGGTTCCAGTCTGGTCACGTCACGCGGGAACAGTGAGGTTTCGCGCACGTTCTGCTCATCTAACAAACGCATGGTCAGACGCTCTAAGCCGATGCCAAGACCACCGTGCGGCGGCATGCCATATTTGAAGATCATCAGGTAATCCTTGATGTCTTCCGGGTCCATTCCGCGCTTTGCCATCTTCTCCAGGATCATCTGGTAATCATGGATACGCTGACCTCCGGTGGTGATCTCCAGACCCTTATACAGCAGGTCAAAGCTTAAGGTGAAACGCTCATCTGCCGGGTCATCCATGGCGTAAAACGGACGTTTTTTCGATGGATAATGGGTGACAAACACGAAATCGCTGTCGTACTCTTCCTTGAAATAACGGCCGATCAGCACTTCCTCCTCTGGCTCTAAGTCGAATGGGTTGCGGATCTTCCGGTTGTACTTTTCCGATACCAGCTGCTTTGCCTCGTCGAAACGTACCTGAGGGATCTGAGTGATGGATGGAAGGTCTACGCCAAGCATATCCAGCTCTTTTTTGTAATCTTTTTTCAACAACTCCATGGTGTATTTTAAGAATCCGGTCTCCATCGCCATGACATCTTCAAAGCTGTCGATGTAACCCATCTCAAAATCCAGTCCGATGTATTCGTTTAAATGACGGGTGGTGTTGTGCTTCTCGGCACGGAACACCGGAGCCACCTCAAATACGCGGTCAAACACGCCGACCATCATCTGTTTGTAGAACTGCGGGCTCTGTCCAAGCTCTGCTTTTTTGTTAAAATAGTTTAATTTAAAGACGTTTGCGCCGCCTTCCGCACCGCGGGATACGATCTTCGGGGTATGCACTTCGGTGAATCTCTGACTGGACAAAAACTCACGGAAACCGCGCACAATGCCTTCCTGAACTTTGAATTTTGCACGTTCGCGGACATTTCTTAAGGATACCGGACGGAGACTTAAACGTGTCTCTAAGGAGGTATTCATCTTCCATTTGTTGATGGCGATCGGCATAACCTCGGACGGCTGGGACAATACCCGGATACCGGTAAGACGGAGTTCAAATCCCTGTGGGGCACGCTCTTCCAAAGCAACCACACCGGTCACTTCCACAGCGGATTCTTCCTTCAGTTCTTTTAGATCGAAGTCGGTTTTTCCTTCCTCATACACACACTGCACCAGACCTTCTGCCTTGCGCAAAATGACAAATGCAAACTCACCCATATCACGGATGTTGTGGACTGCACCGTTCATTTTTACGGTCTTTCCGACATAATCTCCACTTAAAATCTCGCTGATTCCGATGGTTTCCTTTTCCTTTACACCTGTTAAAAATTCCATGCTGTTCTCTCCTTACCTGAATGTGATGATTCTGTATTCCGGAAGGAATTTGGGAAAACTATCAGGAAATACACGTTGGTGAATTTCTGATATGTAACACAAAAAATCCCGTCGCGGAATACTGTTACATATTCCGGGACGGGACACTATAATTTTGTTATGTTCCGCGGTACCACCCGCATTGAGACCTGACTTTCTTTCCCCTTTGAACGAAAGCGGCTCCACTCTTTTAAGACACGTAACGTGTGCCTGACGGATATCCCTACGCACATGACCGATAACCCTGAATCGTCTATGTCTTTCGAAATACCGGCTCCGGAGTGTTCCCTGTGAGCCAGAGTCCAACCTGACGGCGCTCTCAGTCGGTGACGCCCTCTTCCTGTCGAAGTCCTGCTGGCAAGAGTCTCCTTCACTGCCATTTGTTTGGTTTTCTTTCAGAAATGTTTCTCTGAAAATTGACATCATAATATCACAAGTTTTTCCGCTTGACAAGGCAGAAAAATATTTTTTTAATCAGATTATTTTTCAATTTTGTAATTTCTATACAGCAACTGCTGCTTTCCTGAACTCATGAACAGATCAGCAGCATTTCCATTTTCTTTTCCACAAATTCGTCAAAAACATGCTGTTTCAGGCATATTTTCCGAATCTTTTTTCGAAGTCTCACGACCCGCATGGCAATGGCACTTTCCTTCACACGGTCTCTTTTTGCTATTTCCCGGTAGGGAAGTTCCTGCAAAAAGACAAGACGGATCAGTTCCATTTCCCGGCTGTTAAAAAGACATAAAACAGCAGGTGCACAATTCTCCAGATCCATTTTTTCGATGACCGCAGTTTCCATTCGGCATACATGTATTTCCCGGTTAAGTACTGTCATTTCTGTCTTTTCCAGTTCTTCCAGCTGTTCCTGCCTCCGTTTTTCCTGCCGTATGGTATCGATCAGCCGGTTGACCAGACACGTTTTAAAATATTGTTTTGCCTGTTTTTCTGTCAGATTTTCAAAGATTTCCAGATGTTTTTCATTCGCGATAATGGCTACAACTGCATCATGAATGATGTCTTCCGCATGATATGGCAGCCCGGTATTTTTCAATTTCCGATATAAAAACCAATAGTAAAACTGCTTGTGTTTCTCATAAAATGTTCCAAGATCCATAAGTAAATATCCCCTCTGGCTCTATGCCATTTTCTGTTGAAAACACTATAACACGCAATATTTTCCAGAACCACAAAGGTGGCATATTCCGCTGTGTTTTTGACGAAATATGCCACCTTGTTACTGTTCAAGCGTGCTCAAAGCCTTCTTAAACTGCCGTCTGAATAAGAGTAACGTAAACGATACTGCCAGGAAATCTGCCACTGGTTCTGCTGTATAAACCGCCATAGTCTGATCGCTTACCAGTACATGCGGAAGAATGTAGATCAGCGGAAGTAAGAGAATAAACTTTCTGGTTACTGCCACAATGATGGATTCCTTAGCAAAACCAATGGAGGTAAAGGTCATCTGGCAGGCGATCTGAATGCCAAACATAAAGATGCAGCCCATATAAATACGAAGTGCGCGGGACGTAAAAGCAAGAAGCTTTGCATCCGCAGTAAACATCCCTGCAAAAGCCTGCGGAACCAGCTCCACAAACAGCCAGATCAGGACCGAATAGGTCAGGCTTACCTTTAACAGAAGCTTAAATGCGCCCTTTACACGGTCTGCATTCCGTGCACCGTAATTGTAGCTGATGATCGGCTGGGCACCCTGACCAAGTCCCTGCAGCGGAAGCATCGCAAACTGCATGGCACTGGTTAAGATCGTCATGGCACCTACTGCAATATCGCCGCCGTATTTTAACAAAGACGAGTTGAAGCAGACCGAGATCACACTCTCACTGGACTGCATAACGAAGGTCGCTGCACCCAGAGCCACACATGGCAGAATGATGGATGGATTCAGCCCCATTGTACTGAAACGGATCTTCAATCGTGTCTTTTTTCCGGTCAGAAATGCCAGAACCCAGATGGTAGAAACTGCCTGGGAAATGACAGTCGCGAGCGCGGCTCCGCGGACTCCCATGTGCATTCCAAAGATAAATACCGGGTCCAGAACAATGTTCGTAACCGCGCCGATGAGCACGGAAAGCATCCCGGTTTTTGCAAATCCCTGGGCCGTGATAAACATATTCATGCCGAGTGTCAGCTGCACAAAAATCGTTCCAAGGGAATACAGATTCATGTAACTGACTGCATAGTCAATCGTGTTTTCGCTGGCACCAAAAGCCAGAAGCAGCTTCCGGTTAAACAAAAACAGAATGGCGGTCAGGATCGCGGAAATTACCACCTGCAGCGTAAAACAGTTTCCAAGGATCTTCTCTGCCTGATCGTAATCCTGCTTTCCCATGTGGATGGAAGCACGCGGAGCGCCTCCGCTTCCCACCAATGCCGCAAATGCCGAAACGATCATGATCAGCGGCATGCAGACTCCGACTCCGGTCAGCGCCAGTGCGCCGGATTCTGGAATGTGACCGATGTAAATACGGTCTACAATGTTGTACAGCATGTTAATCAACTGTGCCGTAATGGTCGGAACCGCCAGAGAACGCAGCAGTTTTCCGATGGGCTCTGTCCCCAAAAAATCTTTTTCGTTGTTCATATGTTTTCCTCTTTCATGTAAGGGCCTAAATGCCCTGGAACCTCTATTATACACATTTCTTATAAGTATCTGCAAGCAGTACTTTATAAAATTGTATTTTTTCAAAGACTTTTCCTGTTTTTTGAAAATACACTTGCATTTCTAAAGCAAATCGTCTATGCTTCTTTGCAAGAAGCAAACTCTGGAGAGTCTCATGTATGGAGCGCCGAAGGTGTACAGCACGAAACGTGCCAATCTCTCAGGCAAAAGGACAGAGCACATGATGCAGCAATGCATCCGTCTTTCCACACTCTTTAGAGGGAGTTTTTCATCTGCAGTCACGCAGTTGGAATACTTCCTTTTTTGTTTACCAAAAACTGGTTTTCTTCCGGTTTTCTTCCCCCAGAGCTTCTATCAAACAAAACCCCTATGGGAGAAAGAGTGAGTATTATGTTAACTAATGTAAGTGCGTTTCTGAACTGGCTGGATGGCTTTGTGTGGGGCGTTCCCCTGATCGTCCTGATTCTGACAACCGGAATCTTCTTAACGATCCGCCTGCGCGGCATCCAGTTCCACAAGCTGGGCATCGCCTGTAAGTACATGTTCCAGAATGAAGGCGAAGGCCACGGTGAGGTCAGCAGCTTTGCAGCCCTGTGCACCGCCCTGTCCGCCACCATCGGTACCGGCAACATCGTCGGTGTCGCAACTGCCCTGGTCGCAGGCGGCGCAGGTGCCCTGTTCTGGATGTGGATCGCAGCCTTATTCGGTATGGCAACCAAATATTCCGAAGGTGTTCTCGCCATCAAATACCGTGTTGTCGATGAAAGCAGTCATGTACTCGGCGGACCATTCTACTATATCGAAAACGGAATGGGCAAAAACTGGCGCTGGCTCGGTAAGGTTTTCGCATTCTTCGGTGCCGGTGTCGGTCTCCTCGGAATCGGTACTTTCACCCAGGTAAACGGCATTACCGCTGCTGCCGGAGACTTTTTCGATAAAAACAATGTGCATGTGATCAACCTCTTCGGACATGATTACAGCATCGCTGTTGTCGTAACCGGCATCATCTTAACCATCTGCGTGGCTCTGGTCGTGCTTGGCGGTATTCAGCGTATCGCAAGTGTTTCTTCTATTGTAGTACCGTTTATGGCAGTCTTCTACATTGCATCCTGCGTCGTTATTCTGGTTCTGAATGCTTCCCGCATTCCGGCTGCATTTGCCGAGATCATCCAGAGTGCATTCGGGTTCCGGGCAGCTGCTGGCGGTGCACTTGGTGCAGTTCTTGTTGCCATGCAAAAGGGAATCGCCCGCGGTATCTTTTCCAATGAAGCTGGACTCGGAAGCGCTCCGATCGCTGCCGCTGCCGCACAGACCAAAGAACCGGCCCGTCAGGGTCTGGTTACCATGACCGGAACCTTCATCGATACCATTATCGTGTGTACCATGACTGGTCTTTGCATCGTCCTGACCGGTTCCCACACCGTCGGACTGGAAGGTGTTGCCGTAACCACCCGCGCATTCCAGCAGGGACTTCCGATCCCGCCGCAGTTTTCCGCATTTCTCCTGATGATGTGCCTGATCTTCTTCGCATTTACCACCATCATCGGATGGAACTACTACGGGGAACGCTGTCTGGAATATTTGTCAAACGGAAGCCAGAAAGCAGTCATGGCTTACCGGTTCCTGTACATACTCGCGATCTTTATCGGACCGTTTATGACCGTAGAAGCCGTATGGACCATCGCCGATATCTTCAATGCGCTGATGGCACTGCCGAACCTGATCGCACTGCTGGCACTCAGCGGTGTTGTTGTCGCTGAGACACGCGACTACTGGACGCGGATCCTTGGGGATAAAATCAAATAAACAATATTAACATATGACAAGGGTCGTGCGAGTTGCCGAAAGGCAACTCACACGACCCTATTAAAGTTAATCAAATTGTTATTGTTTATAATCGGGCAATATTTCTATTTCATCTTGCTATATCATAGTTTCGTTGTATAATAAAAACAGGCAAGCTCAAGACTTTGTTAATGCAGTCCTGCCTTGCCTGTTGATATATTCTTTCAACACCATATTGATATACTGACTAAACGACCGGTTATCCTCCTCTGCGTAATCTCTGATAATCTGAATAACGTCACTATCCAGTGTGATACTGACTTTTCCCTTTAACGGCCTCATTCCGTTATCCTCCTTCTTCTTTTGTATTGTTTACAGATTCTGTAAGCTTTTTTGACTATAGCATGTTGGAGGATTCGATATTGCTAAGTAGTATAAAGTATGATAAAGTAGGATAAATCCAGGAAGAAGGAAGAGACCATGAAACGAGATCCATCTGTAACCAATCATAAAAATTCAGAAAAATACAGTGACAAATTACTGTCATGGGAGGAGCTTTTTGAAAAAGGAACGCTGCTGCGTAACACCATAAAACAGCTTTCCCTGACTCCCGGTGCTTTCTATTCTGTTACAAAATCCTGTACCGATGGAACTTTTCAGGCAGGCGATGTCATCACGCTAGAAGTAAACCATGACCTTTTCTGCCCCAAAACCGGGAAACGGATCACACCAGGACAGTGTACGAAAGAAAATATGGATTTTTTATGTGTGCCGGCCGGTGACGACATACATTAATACGTTTCTATTTACGTTTCTATTTCAAGGTCGTCTCCAGAAATCTCTGCACTGCTTCTTCCACTCCAGCCGAGTCTGTTCCACCGCCATAATCCAAAATTACCAGGCGGTTCTTATCGCTCAGGATGACTTCATCCAACGCAATAGAATTCTCTGCGGCAGCCGCTTCTGCAGTCTTTATTGCGTCCTGTTCCTTCTGTAATTCCTGTGCAGTCCGCTCATCTGCCGCTATGACTTCTCCGCTTTTTGTGTCTGCACTTCTTGCATCTTCGCTTTCTGCCGCTAGATTCTTGACATTTTGATTCTCAGCACTTTGGTTTTCCGCATTCCCGTTTTCTGTCTCATTCCGTATATAATAACGATACCAGGAAACCTGCACCCCATCCGGCAACGTGCTCAATACCTCTGGCACCTCCAGTTCCCTGCAGTCCCAGAACTTTGTCAGATTTTTGGGATAATTCTGCCTGGTCTTTTGTATGATCCACGGAATCCTGCTCTTATAAACATTCACAACTACCGGATTCCCGGCTTTGTCAGCCTGAACCGTATTGCTCTGCCAGGTGGCAAATACCGTCTGCTTTACGTTTGTATTTTCTTCTTCATCCCCGATCAAATGCCCGGTCAAGGCCCCGGACAGCGGAACTAGGATCATGCAAATCGCAGTCACCCCGACCAGATATCCGATCCAGTTTTCTCTCTGATCTCCGCTTCCATGTTTCCGGATCCAGCTTAATACCAAACATGCACTTCCGCACAGAATCAGGCTGGAGGTTAATACCGTCACAAGCAAGTGGACTGAAGTTGAAAAAGCCAGAATAAGGAAAAGGAGGATTATGCCAAACAGCAGAGCTGCCATACGCCTCTTGGACTTCATCCTGCGTTTCAGATCCATGACCGGAAATTTTCCGCGTTCTCTTAACGCATGTTCACTGCTTCTTACCCAGCGAATCAGCCGCAGATAGGGAATGCCATAAGAAAAGATCAACAGCAGGCACACCGCACCGGAAAACAGGCTCCAAGGATCCGCCAGCGTTTCTGCGGGATATCGCAGACCCTGATACAATAACCACCCCTGCAGCACTACGATCAGCGGATATAAGATCCGGGTCGACCAGCCAAGTGCCAGCGTTTTCTGAATCAAAAACTGATTTGCATCGCTCATCTCTTCGGTTCGTTCCAATGTCGCATCCGTGGTATAAAAAATCTGCCAGTTGATGCCGCTGCACTGGAACTTCCACCCGGCAGCCTCGCAGCGCTCCCGAAATTTTCCGGCGTCCCAGGAATCTGCACCGGTAAGCACAGAAGTCTTTGGTGCCAAAACCGCGGCATAACGTCGTTTTTCCGGGTCTGCACAGTAACATTTCATGCCGCTCCCGCCAATGCTCTCCGGATACCATCCTTCCAGCGCCAGTTGTTCCAGATACTGCCGGAGCGCATCCGCTTCCCATACGGAAAATGTCCACCAGATATGTTTTGTCTGCTTCATCGTGCCGCCTCCTTTCCAATTTCCAATTACTTTCTTCTAATTTCATTATACAAAACATGCCCCCTTGCGCAAGAACGGCACACTTACTACTTCCTTACGCTTTCATTACACAAATGTCTTAATTTCCATTGTTTTTATTTTCTTGATAACGTTTTATTCGTAGATATGGAAAACTCGAACCAGACGCATTTTCAAAAGCAGAGAATTGTGTTATAATTGTATATAATACTGTACGATGAGATGGGGGATGTGGGGTTATGTTTCAGTCACTACTTAACTGCGAGTGGGTGTTCATTTCTCAAATGATATATCGAATCAATCAATGCAATTCTTACGATGAATTCAGCACTACCGTTCTTTCTAATCTGAAAGGACTTATTCACTTCTCGAAAGGCATTTCCTTTCAGGCTGTCCGTGAAAGCGGAAAAAACGTCCTGAAAAGTCCCAAAGGGCTGAATATCCTGAATGAGCCTACGAATGAAGATTTCTACCTGGAACGCAAATATAATCCGAAGTGGACAGATTATTTTTCCGCACCATGGAGTAATGTATTCTGCTACTCCGAGATCAGTACTGCTGACGAATGGGAGAATTCCCTGATCTATCGTGAAGTCCTAAAACCGCAGAACTTATATTACGGCCTTTATACTACCCTGGTTTACAACGACAATGCGCTTGGAGCTTTCGTACTCTGGCGTTCCAAAGAAGAGGGCGATTACAGCCAGCGTGATCTTTATATCATGGACTCTTTAAAAAATCATCTCGCCTTAAAGATGGCTATGCTAGCTTCGGATCCGCATTCCTGCACAGACTATCAAAAGTCTCAGGATCAACTTGCTGCGTTTTCCAACCATTTTCGCCTCACGAAACGAGAAACCGAAATTCTTCATTATATTGTTTCCGGAAAAAGCAATGAGGAAATCTGCCAGCTGGCATTCATCAGCCTTTCTACACTCAAAAAACATGTCTGCAACATTTACAACAAGACCAATGTCCATAATACGACAAAGCTAATCAAGCTGTTTCATGAAGCTTAACATTGTCTTTTTCAAAAAACGGAGTAGCTTTTCCAGAAAGCTGCTCCATTTTTGTGAAAGCGTATTCTAGTTCAATTCGTTCGTATTTTGTTAATTATTAGACGTATTTTTCTTCTCTTTTTTCATCTTTTTCTTCCTTTTTACTTCTTTTTCTTTCATTTTTCTACTCTTTTTTCTTTTTTTCAACAATAGTTCTTGGAAAATCACGCAAACAGCCCATATCATTTCGTTTATTATATTGCTAAAATATTATCAATAAGAAAATTCATTATTTACAAAAGGAGGATTTTTATGTTAAGTGCAAAAGCAAAAGAATTATTCGCTAAACTTGAATTGGACTATGAACCCATTGCTTTAAAGTATATGGCAGTCCGTCCAGAAGGAATTGAGCAGTCAAAAGATCATTTTGCATTCTGCGAGTATGTACGAGAAGCGCAAAAAGGAAAAACATTCTATATTTCAAAAGAGAACGATGCCTGCTACGGAAAGCTTGCACTCGGCATGATCGATCCGCCGCCAGTTACTGCCAGTGGTCAGGCTGGTCAGGATTTCGAAATGTACCGCACAGCTTCCGGATGCCGGAAACTGTATCAGGAAATGCCCCGAATCATTCGCGGTACCGTTAATTATGTGGTCTTTTCTCCTGTAAAAGACTGTAATTTTGATCCGGATCTGATTATGTGCATCGCAGATGTGGAAAAAGCTGACATCATCATGCGTGCTACCAGCTATATTTCCGGTGATTTCTGGGAATCCAAATCCACTCCGGTAATCAGCTGTTCCTGGATGTATGCTTATCCAGTCATTTCAGGAAAAGTGAACCACATCACAACCGGTTTTTACCATGGATTAAAGAGAAGAAAAGCTTATCCGGCCGGTCTGCGTATGATTTCCATTCCTTTCCAGAAAATCGATGAGGTTGTTCAGGCACTCGATGAAATGCCGTGGACTGCCATTGCATTCCGGGAAGATGAAGAAAGTAAGGCAGAACTCAAACGCAGAATGGAACACTGGCAGGAAATGGCTCATGAATTAAACAGCACAGTGGATCTTAAGTAAAATATCAGCAAAATGTAAGCCATAACATAATTTGCACCTATATTTACATATGAGGGGGATTTCGTATGGAGGATAAGAAAAAATCAGGGATTGATCCCAACAGCAGAGATTACAATTTCTCAGATATTGAGCCAGACGAGCGTTTTACACAAACCAGAAAAGAATTCTGGGTAACGCTTGGAACTTATCTTGGTTTTATGGTACTCATGATTGGTAATCTGTATCTGGTTGGAGATACTGACCCTGCAAATTATACCTATGTTCTTGGATTTCCGCTCTGGATATTCCTGGAAATCTGTATCCTGATTGGAATGGTTATTGCAGTACTCCTGGTTGTTACATTTGTATACCGGGATATGGAGGTTACTCCGCGGGGCAGCTTAAAACCACGTCAGAAAAAATAGGGGGAAAGAAGTATGGAGATATCAAGTTCAACTCGTATGGTCATTATTTTCGTTTTTGCTCTTTATACCATCCTGCTGTTAGGGTATAGTTTATACACCAGAAAAGCTATGAACGAAGGCAAAGGCGACTATATCAGCAAATTCTATACTGGTGGTCGTAACGGCGGTGTGCTGATGACTGCGATGATGGTATCCGCTGGTGTTGCCGGTGCCGGTGTTTTCATGGGCGTTCCCGGTTATACTTACACTTTTGGCGCTATCTGGATGGTCTGCTGTTTCTGGTCCATGTGTACCAACTTCATGGTACTCGGACTGATCGGCAAGCGTGTCGGTATTGTTGCACGCCGTACAAACTCTCAGACTTTCGTGGAATTACTGATGAATCGCTACAATAAAAACAAACTTGTCGGTGCGCTCTGTGGTCTCGTTGTTTTATTTTTCCTTGGAGCTTTTGCCGTATCTACCATTACTGGCGGTGGACGTATCTTCCAGATTCTGACTGGTCAGGACTATCGTATCGGTCTTGCAATCTTTACCGTCCTGGTAATCATTGCAGCAATCACCGGCGGTATTAAAGGTGTCGCATCTGCTATCGTAATCCAGGGTATTGTCATGACAATCTCTGTTATCGTCCTGTTCTTTATGGGCATTACCAGCACCGGCTTAAGTTATACCGGAACCATCCACGCACTACTCGATACCAACCCGGATTGGTTTGTTCCTACCAGTATCAAAACCGTAATTTCCTTCGCATTCTTATGGGGAATTACAACCTTTACCATGCCGCATGTTACCATGACTACCCTGACCTACAAAGATACCAACACACTGCATCGCGCAATTAAGATTGGTACCATTGTCGTAGCAATCTGGCTGATTGGTCTGAATGGTCTGTGTTTCACAGTTAAATATTTATTCCCGGAAGGAAGCCTTGCAACTCCGGATCTTGGTATCCCGACTCTTGCTGTAACCGTTATGCCTCCGTGGGCAGCCGGTCTGGTACTTGCAGGTGTCTGCGGTGCTGTTCAGTCTTCTGTCGGCGGTATGGTTGTATCTCTGGCCGGAACCCTGATCAGTGACCTGTATAAGAACCTGATCAATCCATCTGTAAAACCGGAAACTATCAAAAAACTGAACACCATTGGTATCGTTGTTATTTCCCTTGTTATTTTCATCTTTGCATGTGATCCACCGGAACTGCTTGCTTCCCTGATCACCTACGCAACCGGCGGCATGACCGTTGCGTTCTTCCATACAGTTCTTCTTGGACTCTTCTGGAAGCCGGCAAATGAATACGGTGCACTCGCAGGAATCATCAGTGGTATTGCACTTTACCTGCTGATCAACTCTGGTATCATTCCGATTTCTCTTGGATTTAACCCATGCCTGATGGCTACTTTCTTATCTACTGTCATCATGGTGATTGTTTCTCTGGTTACTCCAAAAACACCGTATGGAATCATTGCTACCTGGTTTGGCAAAGATTATCCAGAACAGTAATTTGCTAATGTAAATAAAATTTTCTGAAATCCAAAAAACAGTCAGGAGGAATCCTATTGCAGCCACTCGCAGCATATGTTTTTCTTCTGGCTGTTTTTCCTTGTCTTGCCATTTCCATTTTCCTGTGGTACAATCCTAATCGGTTAACGGAATGCAGTGTGAGGGGGAGCGCCCTGACACTACGATCAGAAAAATTACTGCGATGACGAAAACCAGATTGCGAGGGAGTCCGTGTTCCGGGCTGAGAGGATCCCAGAAAGGATCGACCGTCCCCAGCTTGTACTCTGCCCAGATACAGGCTGTCAGCATTCTGTCTGAAAGTCATGTTCAGGCATGCTGCGGCATGCTTTTTTTGTACCTTTTCGAACCCTTTCAGCAGAATCCCGTAACTGCTGCGAACAGCAACCACATTTTTCACGGCAGCTACACGAAAATTTATTCTGCCCGAAACGGGCCATGGAGGTAGTATTATGAGAAAATTTGTTGTACCAGCTCTTTCCCTGGCGCTCTGCCTGGGTCTTATCACCGGTTGTTCTTCCAAGACGGATGCACCGGCTGCTTCTGAAGCAGCAGCTTCCGCAGATTCCTCTGCTGAAACTTCTTCCGATTCTTCTGCCGAAGCTTCCTCTGAGACAGAATCTGCCACAGAACCGAAGGCAGTAGATTCTTTAAAAATTGCCTTTTCCCCTTATGCCGATGCAGATACCATCACCACTGCCACCGAGCCGCTGGAGAATCTGTTAAAAGAAACGCTTCTGACCAAAGGCTACGATGTTGCTAACATTGACATGACTGTCGGTACCAGCTACACTGCGGTCGGCGAAGCTTTGAGCGCGGGAAGTGCCGACATCGGCTTTATCTCCGGCGGCAACTATGTACTGTTCTCCGATGACTGCGATGTACTTCTGACCGCACTGCGCTACGCCATCAACAAGGATTCTGAAAATCCGAAAGACTGGAATGACGGCACGATCGAGGAAAATACCGACGAGATGAGCACCTACTACCGCTCCATTCTTCTGGCCGGACCAAGTGAGAAAGGTCAGGAACTGCTTGCAAAAGTAAACAACGGTGAGGAACTGACCTGGGACGATTTAAACAGCGCAACCTGGGCTGTTATGGGACCGACCTCCGCATCCGGTTACATTTATCCGGCACTGTGGCTGCAGGAGCGTTACGGCAAGACCATTGCCGACCTTGACAATGCCGTTCAGTCTGACTCCTACACCACCTCCCTCTCCCGCCTCGCTTCCGGCCAGGCCGATATCATGGTTTCCTACGGACACATCCGTACCAAATATGCAGCAGACTGGAAAGAAAAATTCGGCGGCACCGATGACATGGTGAACCAGACCGGTGTGATCGGCGTTACGGAGGGCATCTACAACGATATGATCGCCTACAGCAAAAACTCTGACCTGATGCAGGATGAAGATTTCCGCAAGGCACTTGGCGATTCCTTCATTGAAATTGCAAACACCGACGAGGGCAAGGACATCATCAGCGTATTCAGCCAGGTTGGTTATGAATGGGGCGACGATGCAAACTACGACGGCGAACGCGCTGCACAGGACCTCTTGAAATCCTTAAACTAAATGTTTCACGATATGCAAAGTCCGCACGGCACAGGCAGCTGCCCTGCCTGCGGATTTTTGCATTTGCCCCAAAATAATTTCTCACGAAACCACAGGCAGGTATTTTATGGAAATCGCACTCAAACACTTAGAAAAACAATTTCCAAACGGGACCACAGCCCTGACTGACGTCAATTTTACCGTTTCCCAGGGCGAATTTGTCTCTGTCATTGGCGCTTCCGGCGCCGGAAAAACCACGCTTTTCCGCATTTTAAACGGGATGGATACGGTAACATCCGGAACTCTTTTGTTCGACGGAAACGATGTTTCCACCATAACTAAGCGGGAGCAAAAGCAGATCCGGCGCTCCATTGGCACCATCTATCAGGATTTCTGTCTTGTAGAAAACTCCACCTGTCTGGCGAATGTCCTTACCGCCTGTCTTCCTGACATGAACCTTCTTTCTGCAGTGATCGGACTTTATTCCAGAGAACAACGAAACGAAGCGCTCTCGCTTTTAAAGCGGGTCGGTCTTGAAGAAAAAGCAAAAGAATCTGTAAAAAACCTGTCCGGCGGACAGAAACAGCGGGTTGCCATTGCCCGTGCGCTGATGCGCCACCCGCTGCTACTTCTTGCCGATGAACCTGCCGCTTCCCTCGATCCGGTCACCGGCAGACAGATCCTGGAACTTTTAAAGGAAATCCAGCAGACAGAGGGTGTCACCGTTTTGATGAACAGCCACAACCTGGAATTTTCCCTGGAGTTTTCAGGTCGCATCATCGGCCTGAAAGACGGGACTATTGCTTTCGACGGTCATCCGGATGCACTGGATGAAAAAATGCTGCAGCAAATCTATCAGGAACAGGCATAACTGTCTTGCAAAAACGAAACATAAAAAAATCAGCAATTCCATGCCGACGCTTTCCCGGTATACAACACGGAAACATGCGTCCAACCTACACAGAAAGAAAAACGAACCGTTACCAGACACGTCCGCGTGAACCATGAGAACGAACCGTTTCAAAGGAGACTACCCATGACACAACACCTTCATTACCAAAGAAAAACCATCTTCCGTATTCTGGGCTGCTCTCTCTTTCTTTTTGTCTTTTTTGCCGCCGCAGCCTTCACCGGCTGCGATCCGGCTTATTTTTTTGCACGCCGGAGTCACTTGGCTGATCTGGCTGCCGATATGATCCGTCCGGACCTTTCCTATCTTCCGAACATTGTTGTCCCGCTTTTTTACACGCTGCAGATGTCTGTGACCGGCACGATTCTCGGATCCGTTCTGGCACTGTTTGCAGCTCCGGCCGGTGCTGTATCCTTGCGTTTCCCGGCATTGTTCCGCCGTTTCACCCGCTTTGTGATCCAGGTTCTGCGTTCTTTCCCGGCACTTGTACTGGCACTGATTGCCACCTTTTTATTTGGACTCGGGACCTTTGCCGGAACCGCTGCGATCACGCTTTACACCTTTGCCATTATGACAAAACTCACTTACGAGGACGCAGACAGCACCAACTTAAGCGCTTACCTGGCACTCCGCTCCATGGGATGCAGCGCATTTCCAGCATTTTTTCACACGGTACTGCCGGAAATTCTTCCATCCTACTTAACCAATGCCCTGTACCTTCTGGAAACCAACGTGCGGCACAGTTCCATTCTCGGCTATGTAGGCGCCGGAGGCATTGGTCTGATCTTAAATGAAAAGATTTCCTGGCGGGAATTTCATAAGGTCGGAGCCATTCTTCTGCTGCTGTTTCTCGCTGTATGTGTGATCGAAGCCATTAGCCGCGCACTCTCCGGCCTGATCCGCAGAGAATTCCTGCTGCAGACCTCGTCCGGGCTGCATCGAAAACACCTGCTCCGCCTGTTTTCGCTTGCGCTCGTTGTGCTGTTTGTCTGCTGTCTGCTCACCCAGAACCCACCGGATTTTTCCCACACCAGTCCCGGAAGTCTGCAGCATATGCTATCCGGTTTCCTTCATCCTGACTGGAGTTTCTTTTTTTCCACAAAAAAAGACGGTCTCTTCTATCTTTTGATCGAGACCGTCTGTATTTCCATTGTCGGAACCGGGATTGGCGCACTGATTGCAGCGCCGCTCGCATTTTTCGGCACACGGCGCTTTGCAACCGTGCCGGTAAGCGCGTTCTTTCAGGTTTTGGTGATCGCCATCCGATCGATTCCATTTCTGATCTATGGTTTGATTTTTATCCGCGTATCCGGTCCTGGCGCTTTCACCGGAGTCCTGACTCTGGCCATGTGCAGCATCGGTTTACTTACCAAACGCTTCACGGAATGTCTGGACGCACTGGACCTCGGTCCATACCGTGCACTCCTTGCCATGGGAAGCACACCGCTTGCAGCAATCCGTCATGCCATTCTTCCGCAGATTGCTCCGGTATTTGCTTCCGCGATCCTCTACCGGTTTGATGTGAACATCCGGGAAGCCTCTGTTTTAGGATTGGTCGGCGCAGGCGGAATCGGTGCACCGCTGATCTTCGCCATGAACAAATACAACTGGAGCCGGGCAGGCGCCATTCTCCTGGGACTCATTGTGCTTGTCTGGATCGTGGATAACGCGTCTGGGAAGCTGGCACGGAAATAAGCATCGTCACTGTTTCTACATGCGGGAGATATAAACTACACAACCACAGAAACCAGTTCTGTCATTTCATCCACGCTGATATCTTCTGTCCCGGTTCCTTTGCGGACTCTCGCCACTTCCTGTTCTCCCTGATCATAATAGATCACTTCCAGAAGTTCCTGGGATAAATTGCGAAAAACTGACGCTGCAACACCCTGAATCTGATCCGGAATCTGGATAGAAAATCCAGCTTCTTTCTCTGCCGCTTCCAGCGTCGCATGATCCGTGAAAGGATTTGGCATACCAATCGGTTTTTCCTGCTCTGCTACGTCATTGCTCATCTGCCCTGTTGTAAAACCGCGAGGTTCTGACACTGGATGAGGAACGGATTCTGGATGACGCAGAGCGATATTTAAAAGAAAGGTAATTTCACTATGATCATGACTTCCCTGTTTCTGATGATCCTGTTAAACATCGTTGTCGGTGCCTGCGTGGGTCTGACCGGCATTGCCGGATTCCTGCTTCCCATGTTTTACACTGGATTTTTAAACATGCCCTCTTCTGAGGCCCTGGCTTTGAGCTTTTCTGCGTTTCTGGTATCCGGCATCATCGGCTCCATAAACTTTTACCGCGCAGGGAATCTGGAAATCCGCCCGGCCCTGGTGCTTTCCCTTGGAAGTCTGATCGGTGCGATCTTTGGGGTGAAGATCAACCTTCTGATCCCGGAATCCACCATAAAAGTGCTCTTGTATCTGGTCGTACTCTTCTCCGGAATCTCCATTCTTCTCCGGAAAGATCCGCCAGCCGGTGATAAAAGCCGCCGCTTAGCAAAAGCCGACCTCAAAAAAAATCTGCTCTACGTGCTGCTTGGCATCGTGACCGGCGCAATCTGTGCCGCCTCCGGCGCAGGCGGCCCGGTTCTGGTTATGCCGCTGTTAACTGTCATCGGCTTTCCAGTGCATACCGCAGTCGGCGTGGCACTCTTTGACTCGATCGCCATTGCCCTGGTAGCTGCCTCCGGTTACCTGATGCACGCCGCAGGCAATAAAGAAATGTGGATGCTGCTTCCAATCCTTCTGATTGCACATGGCATCGGTGTCTTTTTCGGAAGCCGCAACGCCGCCCGCATCAATCAGAAGCTCTTAAAGCGGATCGTTGCTGTGGCATCCGTTCTAATCGCACTGTGGAAGTTATTCTTATAAAAACAGATGATTTGTTACTGTTCACAGGATTTTGATTACATATTGACAATTTAAGAAAAATAGAATATGCTGTAGACAGCTAAGGAAAGTGAGAAGATTCCATAAGGCAAGCGAAAAACCCAGAGGATTAGACCCCTCTGGGTTTTTCTTGTTCGTCGCGGTGAACTATTCCGTTTATGCTGTTGCTACCCTATTTATCTCTATCCAGCCATTTGCATATGTAGTAGCTAACCACACCTGCTGCGACAGAGACAAGAAGTAGGAAATGAAAGAGACCGTTTTCCGGTATTTTCAACATATCAGGTTGTTTGCCTCTTGAACACACGCGTCCGAATGCAGCGGATGAAATCCGATGCAGGCGAACACGTGTTGTGAAAGCAAGCAAACAACGATATGTGAAAATATAGGAAAACGGTCTCTTTTATTTCCGGACCTTACTTGTTTTATTCTAAAATTCCTACCCCTGAATAAACCGGCTCAAGAACTCCTGTGTCTTTGCCTTCTGCGGATTGCCGAAGATATCTGCCGGCTTTCCTTCCTCTTCGATGACTCCGTCCGCCATGAATACCACATGGTTGGAGACATCACGTGCGAAGGCCATCTCATGAGTTACGATGATCATGGTGATACCTTCCTTTGCGAGGGTACGCATAACCGCCAGTACCTCGCCTACCATCTGTGGGTCGAGTGCGGACGTCGGTTCATCGAACAACAGCACCTCCGGCTCCATTGCCAGAGCGCGGGCGATTGCCACACGCTGCTTCTGTCCGCCGGAAATCTGCTTCGGCTTTGCGTTGATGTATGGTGCCATGCCTACCTTTTCCAGGTATTTCATGGCCATGGCCTTTGCGTCTTCCTTCGAACGCTTTAACACCTTGGTCTGACCGATCATGCAGTTTTCCAGAACGGTCAGGTTGTTAAACAGGTTAAAGCTCTGGAAGACCATGCCTACCTTGGAGCGGTATGCCGGAACATTCACACCCTTGTCGGTGATGTCCTTCTCATGATAGAGGATTTCTCCGGTGGTCGGAGTCTCCAGCATGTTGATGCAGCGAAGCAGCGTGGATTTACCGGAACCGGATGCCCCGATGATACAGGTTACATCGCCAGTGTCTACGGTAAAGTCAATGTCACGCAGGACTACATGCTTGCCGAAGGATTTGCTCAAATGACGAATTTCCAATACATGATTCTCTGCCATCGTTAGTCTTCCTCCTTCTTTTTCTCTTCATAACGGTACATGCCGCTGGTGTGTGCCAGGGTATCCGTGGTTGCCAGATCGTAGTTGTCGGAACCGTCCATGCGGTTCTCCAGCCACCGCAGGATGCGGGAGCAGGTAAAGGTCATGATAAAGTACACGATCATGGTGATGGTGTAGGTCTCAAAGTTCATGTACAGCGCACCTGCAGCAGATTTCGTCTTGTACAGAAGCTCTGCCACACCGATGACGGAAAGCACGCAGCTGTCCTTGATGTTGATGATCAGGTTGTTGCCGATCTGCGGCATGATGTTTCTGAGTGCCTGCGGCAGAATGACATACAGCATGGTCTGTACATGGGTCATGCCGATGGCCTTTGCGCCCTCAGTCTGGCCCGGGTCAATGGAAAGGATACCGCCGCGGACGGTCTCAGCCATGTACGCACCGGTGTTGATGGACAGGATAAAGTAGGCTGCCTGCCACATGCTTAAGTTTAAGCCTAAAAGCGGAAGCATACCATAATAGATAAACATGGCCTGCGCCATCATCGGGGTTCCGCGGAAGAATTCCACGTAGGCATTCATGATCAGCTTAATGATCCACAAAACTACCTTTTTTACCGGGTTGTCTTTTGCTTCAACCGGAATGGTCTGCACAATACCCACTGCGAAACCAATGATGCAGCCCACCAGGGTACCCACCAGCGCAATGCGGATGCTGACTCCTGCACCCTGCAGCATAGACATTCCGTATCTCTGGAATACGACCATTACACGGCCGAAAAAGTCTGTTGGCATAATACTTTCTCCTCTGAATATTCAATAACTGTAACTACACAGACGCGCCAAATGACGCGTCTGCAGCCCTGCATCATTGCAGGAATGATATAACTTCGTTCTCCAGATTCGCTTTATTTGAAGCGCAATCCTAGTTAGCTAACGGCTGAACGGAAATTGCCTCGTCCATCATGGCAGAGAAATCGTCTTTGGTCATCTTGGTGAGGACGCTGTCGATGGCTTCTTTTAACTCGGTGTTGCCCTTCTTGAAGCCTACGCCGTATTCTTCCTCAGAAAGGGAATCGTCCAGAATCTTGAAATCAGCGTTTCTCTGCTGAATCTGATAGCCAGCTACGATTACGTCCATCGCAATGGCATCAACGGCGCCCTGCTCCAGATCCATGAATGCGGTGTTGTAATCAGCGGTTGTCAGAAGCTCCTTGAAAGTAGCGGTCAGTTCCGGTGCCTCTTTTAAAGCTGCCTCTGCAGAAGAATCTGCCTGAACCTCTACGATCTTGCCTGCCAGATCCGCCTGGCTGTTAATATCCGAATCATTGGCTACGACAAATACCTGCTGGTTTGCCATGTACGGCTCAGTCCAGGTGTAATCATCCTCACGACCCGTCATCGTAAATCCATTCCAGATGCAGTCGATATTGCCGGACTCAAGCTCCATATCTTTAGAATCCCAGGCAATCGGCTGTGCCTTATATTCCAGACCCAGACGTTTTGCAACTTCCTGTGCCAGCTCCAGGTCAAATCCAGTGTACTCGCCGTCATCGCCTACAAATCCCATCGGCGGGAAATCCTGATCAAAACCAACAATCAGAGTGCCGCCGTCGGTTGTCTTCGCCTCTTCTGCGGTGGTTTCCTCTGCCTGGCTCTCAGCCGCCTCTGTGTCTGCTGCGGTTGTCTCTGCTGCGCTGTTGCTGCTGCCACAGGCGGTCATGGAAAGTGCCATTACTGCAGCCAGTGCTGCGCTCACAAATCTCTTTTTCATAATTGGTGTCCTCCTCGTTTTCAGACAGTGGAAGCCGTTCTCCCTTTGCCGGTTTCCGTCTCGCTTTTTAGTATGCTACCATATTAGCATACTAAAGCGTTTTTGTAAAGCACTTATTTTTGAAATCTGTCTTTTTGTGTAATAGGGAATTCCATGGAATTTCCTATTATACAAAAAGGGATCCCACATGATCTCTCACATGGAATCCCAATCATTTTTATCCTCAATAATTGAGTGAAATTTGAGTAAAAATCTTCTTTTACCCTTAAAAAACCCTTATTTTACAAGGATTACTCGCAAACATACGGCATCAGGGACAGATGTCTTGCTCTCTTGATAGCTACAGTCAGAGCTCTCTGATGTTTAGCACAGTTGCCAGTGATACGTCTCGGAAGGATTTTTCCTCTCTCGGATACGTATCTCTTTAATTTATTTGTATCTTTGTAATCGATTTCGCCGTTCTTCTCGCCGCAGAATACACAAACTTTTTTTCTTCTACGCATACCGCCTCTTCTGATCTTGGAAGCGTCTGTTTTATCGCCTTTATTGAATGCCATTGGTCTTTCCTCCTTCACACACATCAGCCTGATGGCGCTCTCGCGCACTCCGTCCGCCGGGGGACCGATTCCCGAACCTAGTTGAACGGAAGGCCTTCGTCTTCTACTCCATCAGGAATATTCATGAATCCATCGCCGATTGCGCTGGACGGAGCCGGGCGCTCTGCCGGACGGTAACCGCCGTCGCTGTTGCCAGATGCCGCATTCTTGCTCTCTGCAAATTCCTGATCCTCTACAATCACTTCTGTCGTATATACTTTCTGGCCGTCACGATTGGTATAGCTGCCAGTCTGAATTCTTCCGGTTACTACGAGCTTGGTTCCCTGATGAAAATACTTCTCAGCGAATTCGCCTGCTCTGTCAAATGCAACACACGGAATGAAATCCGCTGTCTGTGCGCTGTCGTCTCCGTTTCCGCCTCTGCGGCCTCTGCGGTCTACTGCCAGCGTGTATCTGGCGATTGCCATAGCTCTCTCGCCCTGAGAGTATCTCACTTCCGGATCTCTCGTTAATCTGCCCATCAGAATTACTTTATTCATACGATCACTCTTTCTTTGTCAGTTATGCTTCCTGTCTTACGCATAAGTATCTGATAACTGGCTCCATAATACGAATGTGTGCTTCCACTTCGTTTGGACATACAGAATCAGACTCGAACTGGATGAAATAGTAGAAAGCCTCTTTCATCTTCTGAATCTCGTAAGCAAGTCTCTTCTTACCCCATTCATCAACATTTGTCACAGTACCACCGAAACGGGTAATATAACCCTGTACTTTCTCGATAGCTGCGGCTCTCTCGTCATCTTCGAGTTTTGCGCTAAGAACAACGGCTAATTCATATTTGTTCATAGTATTTACCTCCTTTTGGTCTCTGGCCCCCGCCTTCAGTTCGGGAGCAAGGAATGATGTGTCACGAAAAATAATTATAACAGAGAGTTCCGCTAAAATCAAGGACTTTTTGCGGCTTTTTTCGTGTTTTTTCTTTTTACTTTTTTTCTGCTTTTTCTATTTTGCTGGCTGGTCTCCTGGCTTTCTCAGCCCTCTGGTATTTTTCTCCACCAGCTTCCGCTCCACCATGATCTGATGTCCGCATCCCAGACATTTCAAGCGGAAATCCGCACCTACACGCATGATCTCCCACTCCTGACTGCCGCAGGGATGTGGTTTTTTCAATTTTACAATATCTCCAACTTCATATACGATGCTTCTGTCCATATCTGTCTTTTCCTATTTTTTGTTCCTATTTTTGTTCCTATTTCTATGTTCTGATTTCTAGGTTTCTGTGTCTTCAGCTGCAGACCTGCGTTTTCCAGATTATCCATCAGCCTATCGCAAAATCACCTTGGCATTCCCCAGGATTTTTTCAATCTGACCCAGTTCTTCTTCCGTAAATGGTGCGCCCTTTAACGCGCCTAAATTAGCTAACAACTGTTTACTGCTGCTTGCGCCAACTAATACTGTCGTTACTTCCGGACGTCTTAAAATCCACCACAATGCCATCTGCGCCAACGTCTGACCACGGTTCTTTGCAATTTCATTTAATTTCCGAATCTGTTCTAAATGTTCTTCTGAAAGATAACGACCTGCCACGGTTGTTCCTTCCCTGGAAGCTCTGGAACCCGCCGGAATTCCATTTAAGTACTTATCCGTCAATGATCCCTGTGCCAACGGGCTGTAGGCGATACATCCCACGCCTTCTTCCTGCAGCACATCCAACAGTCCATTTTCCACCCAACGCTCAAACATATTATAACGGGGCTGATGGATCAGACACGGCGTTCCATTGTTTCTTAAAATCTCAATGGCCTTCTTCGCCTCTTCTGCCTGATAGTTGGAAATACCCACATACAACGCCTTACCCTGTCTCACAATGTCTGATAATGCACCCATCGTTTCTTCCAGTGGTGTCTCCGGATCTGGACGATGGTGGTAGAAAATATCCACATAGTCCAGATTCATGCGTTTCAGGCTCTGGTCCAGACTGGCCATCAAATACTTTCTGGATCCCCAGTTGCCATAAGGTCCCGGCCACATATCATAACCAGCTTTTGTGGAAATCACCATCTCATCCCGGTACGCAGACAGCTCTTCATGAAGAATTCTTCCGAAATTCTTCTCTGCCATTCCTTCCGCCGGTCTTCCATAATTATTAGCCAGATCAAAATGCGTGATTCCATGATCGAACGCGCAGGTAATGATTTCCTTCTGCTGATCCAATGGCTTTTCAAGTCCAAAATTCTGCCACAATCCCAAAGAGATCTGTGGAAGAAGCAGTCCGCTCTTTCCACAACGGTTGTATTTCATTTCCAAATAACGATTTTCTGCTGCCTGATACATCTGTTCCTGCCACTCAAAATGTGTGTAAATATGCTCACATTGAGATAATGTAAACTCTCACAAGTTTTACTTACTGTTTCATCGTGTATGCTTTGGATTGACCAAAATCATATCTACTCACAAGTTCTTGTACACTCCACAGTCGTTAATTCCCGTGTAAGCCCACGGTACATACCTACGTTTGCGTTTATTTATGCAACTTCGTAAGTCGTAGCATCTCTCAGATTAAGTGCAGCATTGAAATCTCTGTCTTCGATATAACCACAGTCACATTGGAAGATTCTGTCTGAAAGTTTTAAGTCTTTCCTGATCGCTCCGCAACAGTGACAAGTTTTCGATGATGGATACCATCTGGCTACTACACGAAGTTCAATTCCGTTTTCCTTGCATTTCGCTTGAAGTTTTGTTCTAAATTCATAAAACTTCTGCGAAGCAACTGCCTTTGAAAGATGTTTGTTCTTCATCATTCCTGATACGTTTAAATCTTCAATCGTTATATAAGATGGTTTGGTTTTCACCATCTCTGCGATTGTTTTGTTGATATAGTCAGTACGGATATTATCCAGTTTATGATGAAGTTTTTGTACCTTAAGCGTTTGTTTCTGTATATTCGCTCTTTGAGTGGACTCTCCTTTCTTTAAATTCTCATACTTTCGAGAAAGACTTCTCTGTTCTCGAATAAGCTGTTTTTCAAGTTTCTTTAATTTTGCAGATTTGTTAATGTTCTTATAAGTTTTACCATTCGAAACAATGGCAAAATCCTTTAATCCAAGGTCAATGCCAATTCCTTCCTTGGAATTATTAGCTATCTTCTTATTTGGGATTTCTATAAGAACTGAAACATAGTATCGGTCAGCTTTTATCGAAACATGACCGTTTTTCATCACATACCCGTCTTTGGTAGTAGGAACGTATCCTTTTTCTTTTATACGAACCCAACCAAGTGATGGAATATTGATTCTGTGTCTTTCGCATCGGCAATCCTTTGGATTATTCTTTACGAAATACATCTTCACATCAGATTTTCCTTTCTTTTTAAAATTAGGAAAAGCACTTTGATGTTTGAAAAATCTGGTAAATGCGACACAGCCATTTTCGATTGAACGCTTTACAGATTTTGAACTGACTTCCTTCATCCATAGCTTATCTGGATTTTTAGGAAGATACTCATTGTTCAGCCAGACACTAAAACTTTTACCGCTCATAAACTTTTCTCCATTGTCATGAAGTTCTTTGTTATGAGCGAGATAGAAGTTGTAAATATATCTACAAGTCCCTATTGTTTTACGAATCTTAACTTTCTGTTCCTCTGTCGGATTGATTTCCGTCTTGAAGCTCTTTAGCAATATCCTCATCCTTTTCTATTTGCTTTTTATACTTACGAAGCCCGTACAATCTACAGGAAAACTCATGGAGTATTGAAACAATATCCTGCACGAGTTCTTCTTGTGGTGATAATGCTTCATTATTTACCACCATAATGGTTGTGTTAAACTTCATACAGAATTTTTCAAACCAATCATAACCAAACCTGATAAATCGATCTTTATGGGTTACAATTATGGTTTTGATTTTTTGCTCCATTACTCCATCTAATAACTCATTCCACTTTTTACGATTGTAATTAAGTCCACTCCCATAATCTTCAATACATTGGTCTACAATCATTCCTTTGGCATTACAAAACTGTCTTAAAAATGCAACCTGGTTTTGTAAATCATCTTTTTGGTTTCTCGTAGACACTCTCGCATAAATAACTACTTGACGTTGGTCATTTTCGGTATTTATGCCTTTAAATTGAAGATACTGGTCGTAAGTGTAATAACGCCTGTCAGTTGGAGTTCGATTGGCTTTTAGAGTTCCTTCCCTATCCCAGCGTTGCAATGTCTTAACAGATATGCCTAACAATTCAGCAAAATCTTTTGGCTTGTAATTTGTGATATTTGGTGTGCTCATAATAGCTTACTCCTTTGAGTATATTTAAACACGTTTAGTCACATTCGTCAATTGTTCTAATTTCTTAACATTTTCTCCTTTTCATTTCTCATTACCACACACCTATCGTCTATCTGATGTTTGCGCGTCTTCACTGCAATTCTCACCTAATACACATCTTTGGAATACCTGTCCGATGGGTTCTGTGATCACCAGATCCGCATGAGCTTCCTTTGCTGTCACTGACTTGTTGATCAAAACCAGCTTATTTCCCTCATAATAATCCACCAGTCCAGCCGCAGGATATACAGTCAGGGAGGTTCCGCCGATGATCAGCATATCCGCATGGCGAATAGCATTGACCGCCGCCGAAAGCACCTGCTGATCCAGTCCTTCTTCATATAATACCACATCCGGTTTAATGATTCCACCGCAGCTGCACCGAGGAATGCCCGCCGCATCTGCAACAGCTTCCAATCCATAAGCCTTTCCGCATCGCATACAATAATTCCGATAAATGGAACCATGAAGCTCCAGCACATTCTTACTTCCTGCCATCTGATGCAGTCCATCAATATTCTGGGTGATGACTGCTTTTAATTTTCCTTCCTGTTCCAGCTTCGCCAATGCCAGGTGCGCTGCATTCGGCTTTGCATTCCGGAAAATCATCTTGTTTTTATAGAAACGGTAAAATTCTTCTGGGTTTCTCATAAAAAAACTATGGCTGATGATGGTCTCTGGCGGATAGGCATATTCCTGATTGTACAAACCATCCTGGCTCCGGAAATCCGGTATTCCGCTTTCTGTCGATACCCCCGCACCACCAAAAAACACGATATGGCTGCTCTCCTGTATCCACTGCTTTAAAATCTCTTCCTGCTTTACGTCCCGATCCTTTATCTCCTGCATCTCTGCCACCTCCTGTATGTCTTATGCCAGCCTTCTGCGTACTGCAATTCATACGCCGCATGAGCTTCTGCGTTCACAACATCCCGTCAGGTTTCTATTTTCCTACCATTCTGAACCTGCTCATTTAACCATACCTGAGCCTGCTCCAGTCCGTCTTTATCAAATGGAAAATACCTGGTGACCTTCTCTTCGTCTGGCGTTGCAGCGGAGCACAGCTTTCCAAACCAGCAGATTGCCGCCA
>OGWS01000561.1_pt1 | contig 37816 bp, 32 predicted proteins | sample 1576111 | NCBI WGS metagenome assembly OGWS01 (sample SAMEA3541534, study PRJEB24748) | human gut metagenome | biome: human gut; feature: human-associated habitat; material: faeces | place: China | collected 2012
CAGTACGGTGGCAAATGATCTGGAGATCAGTGAGGGGTATTTAAGCCGGGTGTTTAAGAAGAAGACCGATTATACCTTTACCAATTACCTGACACTATACCGTATGAAAGTGGCTACGAAGCTGCTTTCGGACTGCCGGGTGAAGGTGTACGAGGTAGCGGATCAGGTGGGATATTCGGATACGGCGTATTTCAGCGCCCAGTTTAAGAAATTTCTGGGAGTGTCTCCGTCGGAGTATCAGGACCGGAATTAAAGATAGAAATGGTTAGAAGGAGAACTTTTCATGGATTCATTTTTTACCAAAGACAAACAGTTCTATAAAACCTTATTCAGCTTATTTATCGTGATCGCCCTGCAGAACCTGGTGGCGTACAGTGTCAATATGCTGGACAATATCATGCTGGGAAGTTATAGCCAGAGCGCTCTTTCCGGTGCGGCGACCGTAAACCAGATCTTTTTTCTGGTAAATCAGACGGCTCTGGCTATTGGCAATGCTTTCGTGGCGATTGCGTCCCAGTACTGGGGCAAGCGTCAGACAGAACCGATCCGTCATTATGTGGGCGTGGCGATGTCCTTCAGTCTGGTCGTGGCTTTTGTGGTCCTTGTACTGTGCAGCATGATCCCAGAGCGGATACTGGGGCTGTTCACCACAGCACCGGAGATCATCGAACAGGGGTGCGCTTATCTGGGATTATTAAAATGGACCTTTGTCCTGTTTACGGTAAGCAATCTGCTGATCTGCGCATTACGGAGCGTGGAGATAGTGAAGATCTCTTTTGCCATTTCTGTTGTTTCCCTGATCACCAATGGCATCATCAACTACACCCTGATCTTCGGACATTTTGGATTCCCGGAAATGGGTGTCCGGGGTGCGGCAGTGGGGACGCTGACCTCCCGTATTCTGGAACTGTTGATCGTGGTTTGGTATCTGGTGAAGAAAGACGAGAAGCTGCGGTTGTTTGACGGTGGAATCCGTGGAATTCTTCCGGACCGGGAGACGGTATGGCACTATGCCTGTGTGGCGGCGCCGATCTTATTATCCTCGGTGGTCTGGTCCATTTCGGTGCCGATGCAGACGGCGATTCTGGGACATTTATCCGCCGATGCCATTGCGGCTAATTCTGTGGCTACAACCTTTTTCCAGTATCTGAAGGTGATCGTGATCGCCCTGTCCTCATCGTCAGCGGTCATTATCGGCAAATCCATCGGCGTTGGAAATGAAGAGAGGATTCGTTCCGATGCCCGGACATTGTCGGTGATCGATGTGACCACGGGTGCGGTGCTGGGATTGCTGCTGTTCCTTTTAAGACATCCGCTGCTGTCCATGTACAACCTGTCGGACGAAGCCATGGTGCTGGCAGATCATCTGATCATCATCATGAGCTGCGTTATGGTGGGGATGTCTTACCAGATGCCGGTTTCCAGTGGCATCATCCAGAGCTCCGGCGATACGAAATTCAGCATGTGTGTGAACCTGGTGTCTATCTGGTGCATCGTGATGCCGCTGTCATTCTGTGCTGCTTTTGTGTGGAAACTGCCTGTGGAAATGGTGGTTCTGGCGGTTCAGTCGGACCAGTTTTTTAAAGGGATCCCGGTATTTTTACGGTTCCGAAGCTACAAATGGATACACCGGCTTACAAAATAGCAGTAAGCCGGTGTATCATGGCGGGCCGCGCAAGGCCCGCTATAAAAGCAAAAATTTACGATTTTCTAGTTTTCTACGTTATTTCTGTCAGTTAAGATAATTCCTTTGTATCTTGGAGAAGTGCGCTCCAGTTCATAGCACTCACCTTCAGGAGTCGGGTACTGGTCTACGAAATCGCGGATCATCTTCATTTCCTCATCGGTCAAGTCAAATTCCAGAGTCTGGAGATTGGACTTTACATGTCTGGAGTTTCTGGTGCCGACCATGACAGCGCCGACGCTCTTCTGGTTTAAGATGTACTGGGTTGCTACGTTGGCGATGGTGACACCGTGGTTGTCTGCGATGGCTTTCAGGACTGGAAGTAATTTCTGCATACCGTCCCATCCTAAAGAGTCCTCGATGATCTGCATGTATTTTACCTGGGAACGGGTCTCAGGAGCCTCATATTCTTTGCCCATGTAGCGCTCAGCCAGGAATCCGCCTGCCAGTGTGCCGTAAGCGAAGGTATAAATGCCATGCTCGGCACTGTAATCCAACAGGGTGCGCTCCGGGCGGCGGTCAAAGACGGAATACTGAGCCTGGTTGGAAACAACCGGGATACCGGCATCGACCATCAGTTTCAAGGCACTGGTGTCCATGTTGCACATACCGATGTTGCGGATCTTGCCTTTTTCCTGAAGACGGACCAGATCAAACGCGGTGTCCAGCATGCCCGGCACATTGAAATCCCACCAGTGGAACTGCACAAGATCCAGTGCTTCCCGGTGCATGCGCTTTAAGGAACGGTCTACGATTCCCTCGGTATACTGCATGTTAATGACCGGGAGGACATCCTTATCCGGCACAAATTTGGTATGAATCTGGATATCTTCCTCGTTATAATGGCCGGTTCCTTTTAAGTCCATAACGAAACGGCCAAGCACCTCTTCTGCACCGGTATAGATATCCGCACAGTCGAACGTGGTAAAGCCCTGCTCCACCAACATATGAAACGCACGGATGGCATCGTCGTAGTCGAGATGTCCCTGAAGGCAATGCTCGGCAGAAAGCTGCCAGCAGCCATTGATCACACGGTTAAACGTATATCCATTTTTCAATTGACATTTTTTCTGCATGTTCTGTTATCTCCTTTTTTCAATTCGTGATGAATCTTGTTCGCGTACCATTATTCCACATTCTGTTTCGCAAGCGGCACAACCGTGCACTGTCCGTGGCTCTGGATCCGTTTGCCAATCCGCGTGATCTTAAATCTCGCCCCGCAGTTTGGGTCCGGGCAGGCGATCTCACAGTCGGAAAGCATCCAGTCGTTCGGATGAAGCGGTCGCTCCTTTGCAGGGAGCAGCGGAAGCAGCGCGCTGAGCGAGTACATGGAAAATGATGTCTGCTCCGGAAATACCAGATTTTCGCCCTGCACCAGGAAGTAATCGCCCACTTTGTGACTGCAGATCATGGGACGGTCCGTCGCCACGACTTCTACTTTTAAATCATATAACTCAAAGGTATCGTCCATATCATTCCTCTTTCTGGCATCCCCAGCCGGTGATGACCGCAATCAAAAATACAAAGAACAGTGCAAATCCGTAAATCGTGCCGCCCGCTACCATAACCGGAGACAGACCGGTCAGGGCGGAACCGATGAACACGAACACGCTCATGAACGGAATGATCGCCGGAAGGCTGTTTGCTGTTCCATCCAGCAGGTTTGCCCGGCGGTACGGGTGAATATTTCTTGCTGCACCGATCTTGTTTAAGATCGGACCAAACGTCAGGATCGAAGCACTGGTCACACCCCCCAGCAAAATGGTGGTAAACGCAATGCCTGCCATGCAGACTAACTCCGCGCCGCGGGCGCTTTCTGCCATTTTACTGTCCAGGATTTTCTCTGCGATCAGGTTCAGCATGCCCGCATCCGTCAGAACGCCCATAATACCAAATACCGAAATGACCAGCGCGCAGGTCGGCAGAATGTTGTTGATGCCGTCTACTAAAAATCCGACTGCCGCATTGTTCGCTGCATCATTGGAAAACACCTGCGCCGGAGTAAACAGTCCTGCTGCAAGACCGGTCACCGTGCCAACTGCAAGACCAACCAGAATACCCTCGTAGATATTTCGGGTTTTGGTGGAAACGACCAGCATCAGCACAACCGGAACCAGCATGATCAGTGACATCGGGTTTGCTGCCGCATCGATGGAACCGCCCTCGTAGGTACCGCCAATTCCGCCAAGCACCGCAAACAGCACGATCGTAATGATGCCTGCGACTGCAGAATATTTGATACGGCTGGATACGACACCGCCAATATCAGCCGGCTTGCCATTTTTGAACTGCTGGGTAGAAGCCGAAGCGATCGTGGTATCGGAAATCGGTGCCAGGTTGTCGCCGAAAATAGCGCCGGATACGATGCAGCCCGCCATCATCATCTCATTGGCACCTAACATCATGCCTGCCGGGTAAAAGATCGGAAATGCAATGAACATGGTTCCGATGGAAGAACCGGTCGCAGTGGATACAATACAGGTAGCCAGAAACGTAAACGCTACAAAGATACCACCCTTCATACCAACGGCATTGGCGATCCAAACAAAACCGCCGGACAGACCGCAGAGTTTGATCAGCGCACTGAACATGCCGACCAGCAGCAGGATCACAACAACTGACACTGACGTGATCGAGGAAATGCCGCGAATGGCACTGTCCCAGAACTTGCTGTAGCTGGTGCAGAAGACGCCTCCGATCAAGAGCGCCAGAAATCCGCCCACCGCCAAAGCTTCCATATTGAATGCCTTAAACCCAATAAACAGCACCATACAGAAAAACACATAGATACCAACCGGGATCAGCGACATACCGATCCCGCCGCGAAACTCTAACTTCTTTTCCTCTTCCATATGCAGGTCCTCTTTTCGCAAGTTTTGTGATTTGCTTAGCCTTTGCTTTCGCAATTTAATGTTGTAAACCATCATAGCAACATTCAAAAACCATGTCAAGCAATCGGAGGGATATTTGTGTTTGTTTTTTCCATTCATAACCACATAGAAAAAGCCGGAGATCCTTATAAAATAAGGCTCCGGCAAAAAATGAAAGAAGCAGGCGACGGGAATCGGACCCGCCTCCTCAGCTTGGGAAGCTGATGTTCTACCAATGAACTACGCCTGCACATATTGTGGAAACACAGACTATTATAAGTCCGATTGTCAGAAAAGTAAAGGACTTTTCAGCGACAAAAGTTGCCCCGGGCAGCTTCCGTGGGCAGAAAGCAACTTTCCCCGATGCCTGACGATAAAAACAGCGCCTCATGTCGATCTGGCGCTGTTTTTTACGTCCATATTTATTCCTCGTCATCCTCTTCTGCCACAACACTGCCGATGATGCCCAGCATGCTGGCTACCACGGATACTACCACGAACAACACCAGCAAAAGAATGCATCCAAGAAAAATCATGATATCCATTTGAAAACGCCTCCATTCTTACTTGACTTGTATCTGTGCAATTCTTCACAGATACAGGCAAAAATCCATTTAAAATACCTGCTCATTTACCAACAATTAAATTAAGTATAGCACAGCTTGTTTTTCAAGTAAAGAGAACTTCCGGGACTTTTCTGGGAATAAATCCTGTAAATATCCATGCAAAAATCCTGTTTCTGAACAGGAACCTACGCGTCATAATCATCCAGGAAATGATGCCGTACCCCATCTTTTTTGTACGCTACCACGGTATCCAGATTGACGTTCTCCACGCTCTTGAAGATGTTGCTCTCCACGAATGGATTCTTCTGTTTCAAGGTGCGGATCAGTTCTTTGATTTCTACACGTTTGGACTGGTTTTCTTCGTTGTTGCAGGTGGTGCAGGTGTCGGTGAACTTGCAGGCACACTGGATAAAGTGCAGGTTGTTGTAATCACGCCATGCCTTGATGTCATCCTCGCGCACCAGATACAGCGGGCGGATGAGCTCCATTCCCTCGAAGTTGGTGCTGTGAAGCTTCGGCATCATGGTCTGGACCTGGGCACCGTAGAGCATGCCCATAAGAATGGTCTCGATGACATCGTCATAGTGGTGTCCCAGCGCGATCTTGTTGCAGCCCAGCTGCTTCGCGAACGTGTAAAGATGTCCACGTCTCATGCGGGCGCAGAGATAACACGGGGATTTCTCGATGGTATAGACCGCATCGAAAATGTCGGACTCAAAGATCTCAATCGGAATCTTTAACTTTCTGGCATTCTCCTCAATGACCTGGCGGTTTTCCGGGCTGTAGCCCGGATCCATAACCAGAAATTTTACCTCAAACGGGAACTTGTTGTGTTTCTTTAATTCCTGGAACAGCTTTGCCATCAGCATGGAGTCCTTGCCTCCGGAAATGCAGACGGCAATGCGGTCGCCTTCTTTCACCAGTTCATACTGGTTGATAGCTTTCGCAAATTTACTGAAAATGTTTTTGTGGAATTTCTTACGCAGGCTCTTTTCCACGGAGTCGCAGATCTCGTCTGCTTCCTGCTTTTTGATCTCGGCCATGAGCCAGGTAATGTAGCCGCCCTTTAAGCTGACTGCGTCGTAGCCCTGCTCGCAGAGATTCTCTGCTACATCACGGCTGACACGGCCGCGGCTGCAACAGATGATGATCTTTTTATTCTTTTCTTCCGGCGGGTTTTCTTCCAGCTCTTCTGCGGAGCTGGCAATGGCTCCCTTAATGGCACCGTGATTGATTTCTTCCGTGCTGCGGATGTCGTAGAGCAGGTAGGAAGCCGGGTCCAGCGCGTCAAATTCTTCTATTGTGATCTCGTTCATAATTTCGCTCCTGTGTGATGGTAAATCCAAATTCTTATCATGCAAAAACAGACGCCTGCGCTGCAGCCGTCTGCTCTTATTTGCGCATATCCATCATACAGGAAACGCGCCAAAAACTCAACATTTATCTGATCTTACCACCATTTTCGCATGTGCACGGCAATGAATTTTTCAACTACCTAGTTTCCGCCGTTTCCTGCCACAACCACACTCTGGCTGCTTTCCTCTGCCCCTTCTGGCGCTACCACAGTCCATACCTCCGAGGTCACCCACTCGCTCTTGTTGTGGCTGGACTGGCGCACGGTGCGGACGCGGAAGGTGTAGTCTCCCGGTTCCGTCATCTGGCTGGAAAAGTCATAACTGGTCTTGTAAACGGAGCGCATGATGCCGGTGTCGATGCCATTTCGCATCAGCTGGATCTGGTAATACCGAGCGGAACTTTCCGCATTCCAGGATGCTGTCCCAGGATGGGCGCTGTCCCAGCCAAAACCTGCCGAAGAAGAGGCATCGCTCTGTGCCAGGGAAATTGCCGGACGCCGGTCAATCTTTGATTTTTTGTCATAGATCAGCCGGACACGCAACGTTAGCATGGCATTCTTTTCCGTCCGCTTTGCACTGACAAACTCCACCTTATCGTAGTGGGACTTGGAAGACGGTGCAAGGCTTAAGCGGAATGCATCCGAGGAAGAGCTGGCAAAATACCACTGATCTTCATCTTCCACAAACAGGGTCACTTCGATTTCCGGCGGGTTGCTGTCGCTGAAATCGTCGGTGTCGGTGTTGACCACATCCACATCGCTGATGTAGTAACGGTCTGTATTCGCGCCGTCGCAGGTAACGGAAAGTTCTTTTCCGTCCACCCCGATTCCCAGGTCTGAGTCGAACACCAGGCTGATCTTTCCTACCTTGCTCTTATCGGATGCTGCATACATGGTACCTGCTGCCCCGATGGAAAGAAGCACAGCCATGGCACTTATCAGCACACCTGGAAAAAGACGTTTTACTGTATGTTTCATGATTTTTCGGTCTCCCCTTCCTGTTTCCGCTCATAGAGATGGCAGATCAGATCCACGCAGGTATCGAACCCGAGCTCCGCACTGTTGAGCGTCACATCGTAGCTGGCTCCGACTCCCCAGCGCTTTCCGGTATAGCACTCATAATAATTTCTCCGGCTCTTGTCGGTCTTTTTGATCAGGGTGATTGCTTCATCGCGGGTAATCTTACGGGCTTCCATGAGCCGGCAGATCCGGTCATTCATATCTGCATAGATAAATACAGACGTTACTCCCGGCTGTTCGCGCAGCACATAATCAGCACAGCGTCCAATCAGCACGCAGGATTCTTTTGCCGCCAACTGCCGAATCACCTCCGACTGCACGTTAAATACCATATCGTTGATGGCAATGCCGCGGCCGGTCTTATCGTTCTGCATCTGACGCGGTACGGAATAGAGAAACGGATTTGGGCGTTTCTCTTCCGCTTCCTCCAGCACCTTCTGCTCCAGTTCTCCGTAACTGCTGGCCAGTTCAATGAGCTGTTTATCGTAACATTTAATGCCCAGACGCTTTGCCACTTCCATGCCGATCTGACTGCCGCCGCTTCCGATCTGTCGGCCGATCGTGATGATTTTATTTTCTTTCATATGTAGTGTTCCCCCTGTCCAACATTTCGCATTTTTTGTCGATGCATTCCTGTTCCCGCACGTTTGCTTTCGCGCAGCTGTTTTTGTGGCTTTGCTTTCCCATTCCTGTCCACACATCGCCAGCCAGCCACGTTTCCACTGTATTCATTTGGAATGCCATTTTATCTCTTCCTACCGGTTCTTGATAATCTCCACAAATGCTTTCCACATTTTCACGAGTACGTTCCAGATCCGCTTTAACGGACTTTCGCTTGCTGCCTCGCTCTCCGCATCCAGCAGTTCATCGTCGTCATCCAGGCTGATCTCCGCGGTGCGCAGGATGATCTGCACAGACTGCGGCTCTTCGTTTTCATCGGATGTGAAGGATACCTTTTCTGCATTCGGATCCATATTCAGGAAACGGGTATCGCCGTCTAAGTCGTCCCATTCTTTGTCGATTGCCTCTTTCATGGTCACGCCTGCATGGCGGATGGAGGCTGTGCTGTCCAGTACGCTTAAGCTCTTATCCAGAAGTTCCAGGGTGCCGCGGATGCTGTCGCGGGTGGCTGCATCCAGATTGTCACTGCTGTTTTTCAGGGTATTCTGCACAATGGCCGCAGTGCTGATTCCGGTGTTTAACGCTTCCGTGGTGCGATTTAACAGCTCCTCGGAATCGTCCAGGGCTGCCTGCAGATCCGGGTAATAGCTGTCCATGGAATCGTACAGAGCTGCGGTATCCTCGGTGAGCATTTCCAGATTGTCGGTCAGCTCAGAGGTGTATTTTGCTGCGTCAGAAACATCGTCCAGCAGACTGGAAAGTTCGGATGCCAGTTTGTTGCTGGCTGCGGATAAGGTCTGCAACAGCTGGGCCTTTTCCTGCAACTTTTCGATCAGCCGTTCTGTATTCATCATAACGCCCGATGCTGCAGCCGCAGATGCACCGGCACCCGCTGCATAAGTGGCAATTCCTGCATCATCGTCATCTGCGTCACTCTCCGTTGCCTGCAGGTCATTCTGCAGATAAACCTCATCCGTGCCCCAGCCGTCATTCACGATCCAGTCATCATCTGTGTAATAATCATCTTCCAGATCTTGCGTGCTAGTCAGCAACCCAGGCAGAGCAGCAGTTACATAAATCTGTTCACTCGCCTGCAGCTTCGCATCCAGCGCTATGATCTGCTGCATCAGCTGGTTCAGCGGAGAAACCTGACCCGCCATATCCTCGGAACCACTCTTAATGCCCTTTAACGCGCTGTGGAGCTTGTTTAACGGATCCTGCATTTCCCGCACGGTTGCTACGATATCGCCCAGACTGTCGTGTGCCGTATCTGCTGCATCTTTTGCAGTCTCAATATGCGGGATCATTGCCTCAAGCTGGTCGGATACCGCGCTCAGGGTTTCCAGTGCCCGGTCGTTGCCAGCCAGGATGCTGTCCTTGGAGCCGCTCCAGGTCTGTCTCGCACTCTCTGCAGAGTTCATGCCGCTTTGCAGGGCGTTGACACCGTCCCGCATCGCCTCGATGGAAAGTGCCATCTGCTGCATGCTGTCGTGCATCTGGTCGCCGCTTTCCTTCCAGGTATCCTTTGCTTCCTTCAGATCTGTCACATGATCTAAGTCACTGCCGGTTAACGGAGTCATAGCCATGAAAACACCACTCGTCTCAAAGCTGTCCGTACCAATGCGCACGGTGTAGTCTCCGTCCTCACCCGGAAGCGCGGTAAAGACAACGGCGCTCTGACCGCCAATGGTCTGCTTCTGTGCCCCGTCTGCCTCCACGCTGTAGCAGTCATTTAAATCCACCAGAACAGCTACCGCCAAAACCATGTTGTTCTTATAATATTCATTCACATCAGCGCTGTCGTTGAACTTCGCATCAACGTGAATCTCAATGAGCCCAGATGCACCTGCCAGCTCATCGGCATTTTTCGGCACGCCGTTTAATTTATAGGACACATCAAAGTTCCACGGAAGGGCTACCTTTTTCGCATCCATTTCGCCCTTATAATAGAAGCGTCCCTTATGGTCTGCCGGAACATTCCAGGTCACTTTATTTCCTTCAATGACCGGCTCCGTGTAATCGGACATGTTGGTCACCGTCTTATAATCTCCATAATCGGTGATCGTGGTCTGACCATTCAAGTCGCAGCCTTTTACCACATTGACTTTGTCCACGTTTCCGTAGTAATCCAGGTTTACATACATGCTCTCATCGACTGCCACGGACGCCTGACCCGCCAGCACCGGCAAAACGGTACCGGTGCAGGTCATGACTGCCGCCAGTCCCATGACACCCAATCTATAATATTTCTTCTTCATGACATTTTCCTCCTGCTGCCACTCTCGTCTTTCCTGTTTTTTGCTCTGGCAGCACACCTTTTCGTTGTTCTGCACACTGGCAGCTACCTCATCTTTTCTGCTTCTCGGCCCAGTTCGTTCCATTTTGGGCTTCCAGCCGCCTGTTAGTGATCTCTTCTGTGTTCTTCCAGTCTGGTTCGGATCTGCTCTGCCCGCTTGTGGAACTGCTGTTTTCTGGTCACATAACGCTCTCTGAGTTTTCTCCTGGATCCTTTCCACTTCTTTTCGATGACCAGTCCGTCGGTCAGCACCAGAAGTGCCGGAAGCAGGGTCAGCACCAGAACCAGACTTAAGAATCCGCCTCGTCCGATCAGATGACCCAGATCACCGATGGCTGCCGTCGTGGAGATCAGGTATACAATGTAGCCCGCCAGGGTGATGATGCCGCCGGATGTGAAGATGGAGGAGCAGGACCGGGTCACGGCCTCGATGCACGCCTCCTTCTTCGGAAGGGTCGCACGCTTCGCAATGTAGTTATTCGTTAAAAGGATCGAGTAGTCTACGGTCGCACCCATCTGGATACTGCTGACGATGATGTAGCCCATATAGATCATATCCACGCCCTGCACATACGGGATTGCCATATTGATGAAAATCGCAACTTCAATCGGGATCATAACGACAATCGGGATCAGCATGGACTTGAAGCTGCACATAACAACCAGGAACACGCCAAGCAGCGTCAGAACATTTACACGCGCATTATCATCGGTGATGGTTGACTTGATATCCTGGGTAGACGGAGTCTCGCCGACCACATAGGAATTGTCCGGATAATACTGTTTCATAAGATTCCGGATCTCGTCGGTATATTCAAAAGACTTATCGCTCTCACCTTTCGTCCTTATGTACAACAGCATCCGCGCTGTATCTTTGGTATGGAGCATACTCACCGTAGAATCTGGAAGGAAATCCTCCGGGATACCCTCCGGCAAGGTATTCGCCATAGAAGTCACGCTCTTTACATATGGAAGATCTTCCAAGTCATCCGATAACTTCTTTTCCGCTACCGGATCCGTATTCGGATAGATGAGAAGCAGCATGTTGCTCCGGCCAAATTTCTGGGTGATCTCCTGATCATCGGCGTAAACCTGGGTTCCGGGCGCTCCTCCTACTGCACTGTTTCCGTACTGGAAATTGTTCATTTGCTGCGCTACATACGCAGGCGGTGTTACAAGAAGTACAATAGCGAGCACCAGATAACGGATGTGGAACACGCCTTTTCCCAGTCTTGTGAAATCCGGGAAGAAGGAGCGGTGCTTGGTCTTATCGTTCCATTTGGTAAATTTCAGGATCATGGCCGGCATGAAGAGTACCACGGTCAGAAGGCTGAAGATGATACCTTTCGCCAGAACCAATCCCATATCGAAACCGATGTTGAACTTCATGGTTACCAGAGCCAGGAAACCAACGACCGTTGTTAAGCTGCTGGCGAAAATGGAGTTGATGGCTTCTTCTACCGCCTTGACAATTGCCTCTTCCTCAGAAAGTCCGGTATCACGCCAGTTCATGTAAGCGTCCAAAAGGAAGATGGAATAGTCCATGGAGGTTGCCAGCTGCAGGATGATCGCAACATTATCCGTCAAAAACGAGATGGTTCCCAGGAAAATGTTGGTTCCTTTATTCAGGAGAACCGCCACACCCATAACCAGAAGGAACAGGATCGGCTCAGTCCATGCCGTTGTTGCCAGACACAGCACAACAAAAATCATGATGACTGCAACCACCAGGATCTTATTCATCTCCTCATGGGTCGTCTGGATCAGGGATTTGTTCTGCACTGCCATACCGACATAACGGCCTTTATCCCCCGTGATGGCTTTCATCTCATCGATCGCCGCCTCGGTTCTCGCGGAATCCGATTCCTCATCGAAGGTGATATCCATCACCGCACAGCCGTCTTTGTAGTAATCCTTGATGTCATCCATGTTGATGAAATCTTCTCCGGCGTAAATATCCACCGTGGTGTCGCACCAGAGGACCTGATCCACACCGTCGATCGCCTGTATCTTATCTTTATACTGCTTGGCCTCGTACAGGCTTACATCTTCCAACATGACACGCGCCGTGCCAGGGTAACCAAATTCCTTTTTCATTACATCCAGACCAATGCTGGACTGCGCCGTGGACGGAACGTATTTTGTCAGGTCATAGTTGACATTCACAAACAGCATTGCAACTGCACAGAAAATACATCCTACAATAAATACCGATTCGATCCAGGCTCGTTTTTCTATGATGAAACGCGCCAGACGGATGGTAAAACCGGTATCCGCCGAACTGCTCTGCTTTTTCTTTTCTGCTCCTTTTTTGTGGGGCAGATGTTCTTTTATCTTATCTCGCAGGGATTTTTTGTCTTCCATATCGAAACACTACTCCTCTTTCCTTTTTGTTTTTTGTACTACCGCATCAAAATCACCATGAAGTACTGCTCTCCGTCTTTCTCCGCATGAGCCATACCAATGCGCCGGTAATACTCCAGGGAATCCTTCCGTTTCCCATTCGAATCGTATTTGTCCTGGGTCTTGCCGATGAGCTTATCAAACGCATCGTCTGCGTCTTCCCGCCCCCGCAGATACAGTTCCCGGCAGCTGGAATTTTTCCGGTAGGAAATTTTTTCCAGGTAATTCTTTAAGGTTCCCTCACCAGGAATCGCATCACCGCTGTAGCCATTGACCAGAGCCGCTTCCAGACGGTAAGCTGCTGCCTGATTCAGCTTTTCATCCATGAGGAATCCGGCATAACGGTCGTACTGCGTCTTTTCATCACCACTGTAGTCTTCTTCCCGGTCCGGGTATTCCTCAAAATACAGATCCCGCTTCTCGTCATTTAGCTGATCGAACAAGAACTGTGTTTCCTCATCGTAACAGAACACCGGATAAGCACCGCCGCCGGTATTCGGTACCCACTGGGCAGTCTTTAAAGAGCCGTTCCAGTTAAATTTATAAAGGGCATTGTCAAACCGGATATCCTGCCGGTTCCTGCTTCCATCTGGCAGGAGATAATACCAGTCGTCCCCCTCCTTTACCCAGTTTGCCCGGGCCGTTTCTGTTTCTTCTGAATCGATTACTGTTGTCGTTCCATATACAGACGCCGGCTTTGTCTCTGCCACAGCACCGCTTCCTGCCTCAATGGTAGAAGCAGCCGCCAGCACCGGCACCGGGTAAGACAGCAGCATGAGTCCTGCCGCCAAAAATGCGACACCTATAGGAGTCGTTAAGAACCCCTTGTTTTTGTGCAATTTATCTCGATAATCCATAGAAACCTCCTGAATTCCGCTTCATTTTCTTGCATTATTATCTATGTATATGTTAAAATACACAAGTATCAGTTTTATTTGGAATGTTCATAATGAAACACCTTTTTTAGATTTGTCCAGAATTATACATTATGAACCCATTCTGTTTTTCATGCGCAAATTCATCAATCACGGAGGTTATCATGGCACAGTCTACATCCCGGAAAACCAGCATTACCGCACGCCGCACCTATGCGCTTTTAAAGGGTGCTCTCTTTTCCCAGCTTGCAGCCCTGCCCTTTGAACAGCTCACACTGACCGACATCTGCAATACCGCGTTGATTTCCCGGTCTACGTTTTACCGCTATTTTGAGGATAAATATGACCTGCTCCATTACTGCCTTGGCTCCATGGTAGATGAGCTTGGCCTAGATGAAGATGTCATGTATTTCATCAACCGCTCTTCCGTGCGGGATTTCCTGCTGATCCTGCTGCGTCTTATCGGCGAGAATCGGATTCTGTACCAGAAAATCTACCGTGCCAATCAGGATGGTGACCTGATGCGCATCATCCGCACCGGCCTCATCCGCATTATGAATGATAAAATTCAGGCTGCTGAACAAAAGGGCTACCGCTTGAAGCTTCCTGCCCCTATATTCACCAGCCTGATGACAGATTTCTATTTTAATATTGTACAATGCTATCTCGATCAGGAAGAGCCCTGTGATCCGGACAGCTTTGTCGACAGTGTATGCCTGTTTATTGAACGCGACTTTTTTGCACCGCCGGAGTCCTGAGCCTTCTGCCCAGCGCTCCGGTGTTTTTTATCGCCAAATTGCACTTCCGACAGCCTGATCCTGTTGTGGCACTCAGCGTTCCCGCGCCCAGCCGTATGCGTAGCGCACTGCTTTCTCCCACCCGCGGACCATAGTCCTGCGGGTCTTTTCATCCAGTTCCGGCATAAAGATCCGGTCTGTTTCCTGATTTTCCTTGACTTCTTCCTGATTCTTCCAGTAACCGACGGCCAGACCTGCCAGATAGGCCGCACCCATGGCTGTTGTTTCCACACAGGCCGGGCGTCTGACCGGTGCCTGAATGAAGTCTGCCTGGGTCTGCATCAGGAAATTGTTGGCACTGGCTCCGCCATCTACCTTCAGGGAAGTCAGGTCAATACCGGAATCCGCTTTCATGGCCACCAGTACGTCGTGTACCTGGTAGGCGATAGACTCCAGCGTGGCCCGGATGATGTGGTATTTGTTCACGCCCCGGGTAATACCCACAATAGTTCCTCTGGCGTACTGATCCCAATGCGGCGCCCCAAGGCCGGTGAAGGCCGGAACCACGTAGCAGCCGTTGGTATCCTTCACTTTTTTTGCCATATACTCGGAATCCTCTGCCGAATCGATCAGCCGCAGCTCATCCCGCAGCCACTGGACCGCCGCCCCGGCTACGAAGATGGAACCCTCCAGCGCATAATTCACCCTTCCGTCCAGTCCCCAGGCAATGGTGGTGACCAGCCCGTTTCGGGAGAATACCGGCTTTTCTCCGGTGTTCATGAGCAGGAAACAGCCTGTTCCATAGGTATTCTTCGCTTCACCCGCCTCAAAACAGGTCTGACCGAACAGCGCCGCCTGCTGGTCACCTGCCGCCCCGGCAATGGGAATGGCTCCGCCCAGATAAGAAGGATCTGTCTCTCCGTATACGCAGCTTGACGGCTTTGGCTCCGGCAGCATGCATTTTGGAATATCCAGGATCTTTAAGATTTCATCATCCCACTGCAGCGTATTGATATTGAACAGCATCGTACGGGAAGCATTGGAATAATCGGTTACATGTACCGCGCCCTTGGTCAGCTTCCAGATCAGCCAGGTTTCCACTGTGCCAAACAAAAGCTCACCCTTCTCCGCCCGCTCCCTTGCTCCCGGCACATGGTCTAACAGCCATTTGATCTTGGTAGCGGAAAAATACGCGTCAATGACAAGTCCCGTTTTCTTCCGGAAGCTGTCCATATAGCCCTGTTCCTTCAGAGAATCGCAGTAGGCTGCGGTACGGCGGCACTGCCAGACAATGGCGTGGGCAATGGGTTCACCAGTCTCCTTATCCCATACAATGGTGGTTTCTCTCTGATTGGTGATACCGATTGCCGCAATGTCTGCTGCTTCTGCGCCAATGCGGCTCATAGCCTCCACGGCCACTCCCAGCATGCTGGCCCAGATCTCATCCGCGTCATGCTCCACCCAGCCCGGCTGTGGAAAATACTGGTGAAATTCCCGCTGCGCCATGCTGCAGATCTCGCCCTTTTTATTGAAAAGAATACAGCGGTTGCTGGTTGTCCCCGCGTCCAGTGCCATAATATAATCTGCCATGATTGGTTCCCCCTTTATATGAGATTTTGTCTGATTATTACTCTATTATCCTTAAAACTCAACGATAAAGCTGTTTTCCCTCTCTCCTACACCCGCATCGTAGCCCCAGACCTTGGATAGCAGCAGCTCCAAAGGGCTTGGTCAGATAATAATCTGCTCCGGAGTCCAGTCAGCATATCCGGTCCTCCAGTCCAGTCAGCCCGTTTTTCTGCTTTCTTGCATCATACCATTTTTTTTCGCACTCGTACAGTTGATTCAATGACTTCTTCTTAAAATGCACCGGAAATGCCAACAAACGCGGCTGGGGCAAGAGCGGAAGCAACGGCGGTGAGGGCAGTGCAAACGTCATCATCAAAAAGAGTGATGGAACAGTAATAAAAAAAGGAAGCAGCTGCTATACCATTACGGTAGATTCCTGCAGTGCTTCCTGAATCATATAATGCTATTTGGCAGGTCTGCGCATTCACTTTACAGACCTGCCAAACGGTTTCCTCTTAGTCTACTTTTTCAACAGAAAGGATTTTTCCCGTGAAAGCATCCACGGTATTTACCGTACCGGTATAGGTTACCATCACGGTATCACCATCCTTTACACTGTCTAACCCCTGCGGCTTCTCATTCTGATCAAAGCTGAAGCCGTAATCCTGACCATCAAATGTGATGGTAAACATGAAATCCTTGATATCGCTGATCGTGCCTGTCATGCTTGCTTCTTCCTGCTCTGCGGCAGAATCTGTCTTAGATTCCTCTGAATCCTTTGCTTCATCTGTGTTCAGACTCTCAGCAGAGGCTGTGCTTTCTGCCTTTGTAGTCTCCTGCTGTGTTGTCTCTGCCACTGCAGCCGTTGTCTCGCTTGCTGTAGCAGACGGGGTATTTTTTGAAGAACAAGCTGCTGCAAATACCATGACCATTGCGGTGCTCATCATAATCAATGCTCTTTTTTTCATTTTAACCACCTTTCTTTTTTCAGCAGACGGAATCTGTTTTTTCTCGATCTGAAAGCATTTCCGGCTGCTGATGCATATGCGATCTGTAACTGTGTCTATCTCCACATCCACTCCTATTGAACAATAAAATTGTGTCCAAATTGTCATCGTTTTATGAAGAAAGGAAACTTTTTTCTTAAGAAAGGAAACTTTTTTCTTAAGATAGAAGTATGGAGAATGCAGATATAGAACAGCAACCGGAGGCTGACTTTTACAGGCAGACAAAAAGTCCACGGACCAGCAATTTACTGGCCCGTGGACTTTTTATTTACTTTCTTTCATGCGGTTCTGCTGCCGTCTCAGCCTGCTTACGCATTAACCTTCAATGGTAACATACTTCTTGGTTTCTACCGCCGGTTTTGCTTCCTTCTTCGGAACAAACAGTTTCAGGATGCCGTGCTTGAACTCGGCCTTGATATCCTGCTCAGTGATGTCTTCACCAACGTAGAAGGAACGCTGGCACGCACCGGCATAACGTTCACGGCGGATATACTTACCGGTTTCTTTCTCCTGCTCGTCCTTATCAAGTCCCTTGGATGCGCTGATGGTTAAGTAACCATCCTTCAGCTCTGCGGTGATCTCGTCTTTGGTGAATCCTGGAAGATCCATCTCCAGCTCATAGCCACCTTCCAGTTCCTTAATGTCGGTCTTCATCATGTTCTTTGCATGACGTCCGTAAAGTTTTTTCTCTATCTTATTTCCAGCGTTCTCATCGAAGAATGGAAAATCTCTCATAAAATCATCAAACATATCCTCACCAAAAATACTCGGCATTAACATAAGTCATCTCTCCTTTTCTATCTAAGCTTCTCTATGCTTAACCTTGTTTCTTTGGAACCAGGATTTTTCAGGGACTCCCGGGAACCTCTTTCTTTGTTCCCTCTGTATCCCCTTCCTTTGTTCTACATGTAATATAGCACGCATTATTGGCACTGTCAAGGGGTGAGTGCTAATTTTTTTGTGAAGATTTTGTGAACGCCGCATGTCTTGTCCTGCGCGATTACATTTTCATAAACCGATCCAAAGTTAATATCTACTTCCTTGTTCAGAATACGAAGCTGCAAACCATCCATATACATAGAAGCTAAAAGACCGACATTGGAAGCAAATAACTTGAATAAATTTGTTGACCGTGAGAGAAGTAATGGCAATGCTGGTTCCGAAGCACAATACACCGGCAATGCCACACCGGCTTCTTTCAGCCAGATTTTTCCCTGTGCTTTTCGCATACTGCCGGATTACAAATGTTTTTCCCGTCTGTCATGCACACGTGATCAAAAGCGCTTTCTTTTGTGTTGAAATTTTCTCCGCTTTTCCAAATGAATATCCCCCTATTTCGTCCGTTTTTTCACCGCCCGCAGCATATACAGCGGTGTTGCGGCGTAAAAGAACTTCTCGCGTTCACTCCAGAGTTCTTTTGTGACATCCCGCACAAAGGAGATGTCGGTGCACGGGAGCTGTCTGAGTACACCCATGTCAAAATCCGGGCGCAGCGCGTTTCCGAATACCCGGTAATTTTCCGGCTCCAGTTCACTGTCGATGTATTCGTAGGAACCGTCATGGGTATAGCCCCTTCCGTATTTTTCCAGACCTTCGCGCTCGCGGCGGATCGCCTCGTCCCGCACAGGTCCCAGCTGATACGGCAGATGCCAGTTGGCATCGAAGATCAGGAGCACGCCGCCCGGTTTTAAGACCCGCAGCCACTCCCCGTATACCTTCAGATGCTCTCTTATGATGTGGGTCACATTCCGGCTGATCACCAGATCAAAGGTATCGTTTGGAAATGGCAGGGCACCGAAATCTCCCTTCAAAAGCTCCGGTGATACCCTGTAATGTTCCGCATTTTTTCTGGCGTGCTCCAGCATTCCTTCGGAACCGTCAATGCCCGTCACCTGGTGTCCGGCCTTTGATAACAGGACAGAAAAAAAGCCCGGACCGCATCCGGCATCCAGAATCCGAAGCGGACGCTGGTCCGGTGCCTGGGACTCGATCAGCTCCAGCCATTTTTGCGGACGGTCCGTGGCAAATTCTTCTTCCACATAATGATTGTAATTATCAGACCGGACGGTCCAGTCTGCATTGATCTGTTCCTGTGTTAGCATTACAAAATTTCCTCGTCTTTCTATCTATCTTTTCCTGGCTGCAATTCCAGATGAATCCGCAGACAGCTTTCTCGTTCCTCTCTACGCTTTGCGCAAACAGCAACGTTTTCCCTACACAGATAACACCGAATCGATCAGCTTTTTCGTATACGGCTGTCTTGGATTTTGAATCACCTGCGCAGTCTCCCCTTCTTCCACAACCTTTCCTTCATAAAGGACATAAAGCCGGTCGCAAAAGCTGCTGACCAACGCCAGATCATGGGAAATAAACAGGAGGGAAAGCTGCTGTTCCCGCCGGATTTCATTCAAAAGTGCTATGATCTGTGCCTGCACGGACACATCCAGTGCAGAGGTTGCCTCATCACAGATCAACAGCTTTGGTTTTTGCGCCAATGCCCGTGCGATCGCGGCGCGCTGGCATTCGCCGCCGCTGACCTGCCCCGGGTAAAAGCTGAGAAAGTCTTCATTCAGGCTGACGCTGCAAAGCAGCCGTCCGGCCGCTTCCATGCGTGCTTTTTTGTCTGCCATAACCGGTTTTAAGGCTTCACAAATACTCTCCCCCAGTGTTAAACGCGGATCAAACGAGCTGCGCGGTTCCTGAAAGATCATCTTCATGTTTCGGTAAGCTGCACGCAGGGCAGCTCCCTTTGCTGTAGTCAGTTCCTCCCCGCACAGCTTTACCGAACCACTGTCCGGCAAGATCAGGCGGGTCACAATGCGCGCCATGGTTGATTTTCCCGAACCACTCTCTCCAACAATTCCAACGCACTCGCCTTCTCTTACGGTAAGAGAAATGTCGTTGACTGCACGAAACCGGCTGCCGCCATGCTCATGAAATGTCTTTGTGATGTGCGTTGCTTCCAATATCGGCTGCATGACTGATCGCAAAATAGCTTCACCTCCTGGTCTTCATAAGCTTTGGAACGGCTTCCAGCAGTTCCCTTGTGTACGAATGCTTTGGATACTTCAATACTTCTTCCCTGGTGCCGCATTCCACGATCTGCCCGCTTTTCATCACCACGATCCGGTCTGCCATCTTCGCTGCGACGCCCATATTGTGCGTGATCAGAAGAATGGCGGTCCCATACTGTCTTCTCAATTCCATCAGCTCATGGACAACCTGCGCCTGCACGGTAACATCCAGCGCACTGGTCGGTTCATCTGCCAGAAGAACTTCCGGCTCCAGGACCATGGACAGGGCGATCGCGATTCTCTGGTTCATTCCACCGGACAGCTGTGCCGGACAGCTGTCGAGGATCCGGTCGGGGTCCGAAAACTCCATCTGTTTGAGCAGCGTTGCTGCCCGATTCCTTGCATCTGCCTTTTGCACTCGTTTATCATGCGCGTGCATGGCATCATAAAACTGTCTCCAGATTTTGCGGGTAGGATCAAGGGATGCGCCCGGCTCCTGGAATACAACACCGATTCCGGTACCGCGGATGCTGCGAAGCATACCGGTTCCAAACCGCCGTTTTCTCCGATTCCAAAGCGTTCTTCTTACAGACCGGCAGGCTTCTCTCCCAGCCGGAAAACAGTCTGCGCATTCTGAAGCATTGGTTCTCCCAGGTTTCCGGGTCGCTGTCTCATACAGGTTCTCACCACGGAACTGCACATTGCCTTCCGTAACCATGACCCGGTCTGATAACTGCAGAATCGACTGGAACAGTGTGCTCTTCCCCGATCCGCTTTCCCCGATCACACAGATGATTTCCTCTTTATGAAGGGAAAGGCTGATGTCTTGCAGAACCGAGTCGGAACCGTCTGCATAGCGCACCGACAGATTTTTTAATTCCAGCAGTGCATTCTGTTCCGGCTGCACTGCACATTCCGGTTGCACTTCCTGTTCCGACTGCATTGCACATTCTGACTGAGTTTCCAATTCCGGATTCATTGCACTCCTCAACTGCATTTCCTGTTCCACAAAAATCTCCTCCTTCCCCTGTCATCTGAGTTTTCTAACAACACGATATTACTCTGCTTCCCCGTGCCTTGCCATGCAAAGGCCTGCAAGACAGTTACTTTACACATGTCTTTGCTGTGATATGGTAATAATCCACCGGTGACTGTGTCAGTCCCTCCACGGTATCCTTCATTGCCATATACATATTTAAATGGAACATATTGCAATAAGAATTATCTGACAGCACGATCTCGTCGATCTGCTTTGCAAGCTCTGCACGCTTGTCCGTATCAAATTCCACAGCAAGTTCTCCAAGCAGGGCATCGACCTCTGCATTGGAATATCTTCCGAAATTGTTGGTGCCGCCCGTTCCGTAGCTATTCATCAGGTAGGAATAAGGGTCGCCGGTCGGAAGTGTTACCTCTGCGTAAACACTTAAATCAAAGGTTCCTGCATGACCACGGTCTTCTGTGCTGTCTAACTGTTCTACGCCTGCCTCGATGCCAAGCTGGCTTAAGGCAGACTGCAATGCCTGGCTGCTCTGCGGCAGACCGGTACGGCCATAGGTAATGATCTGAAGGGATACCTTTTTGCCATCTTTATCCAAAACTCCATCTCCGTCAGAGTCCGTATAGCCATGATCCGCCAGCAATTTCTTTGCACCTTCCATATCGAAATCCGGTACATTCGTCAGGGATGTCTCATCACTGAATGCAGTAACCGCAGGGAATGTGGTCTTGGTCGGGGTTCCCGCTCCGTTCACAAGTACCTTCGCATAATTCTCACGGTCCACTGCCATGCAGATGGCTTTCCGGAATACCGGGTCTGCGGTAAATTCATGTTCCAGGTTAAAATAAACCTTGTATATACGGGAGGTCGCAGCCTGGGAAATCTTGAATCCCTTTGTGCCATCAAATAAGTCACGGGCGTCGTAAGACAGACCATAGCAGGCATCCAGCTCCCCCTTCTGCAGCGCCATGCTGGAAGCATCCAGATCGTTGATGGCGCGGATCGTCACATGCTTGCTTGCCGGTTTTCCATCCCAGTAATCATCAAAGGCATCCAGCTCCATGCGCTGGTTTTCAACATACTCTACCAGTTTAAACGGCCCGGTTCCTACCGTTGCATTGCCTTCTGCATCCAGGTTTTGCACATCCACAATACCGGAATACGGGTCACACAGGCAGTTTGGTAAAATCGGATTCGGTGTATTGGTTGTGATCTTTAAAGTATTGCCCTCTGCGTCGATGGATGCAATATTTAATTCCTGCGCCGCACGGCTCTGCAGGGAACAGGTACGCAGCAAAGATTCCTTTACCGCTTCCGCATCCATGGGATTTCCGCTCTGAAAAAGCACCCCATCGCGCAGCTCGATGGTCCAGACCAGACCATCCTCTGAAACCGAGTAGTCTTTTACCAGATTTTTTTCTACGTTTAAATTTTCATCGAACCGGAACAATGATTCCATAACACCGGTACGCATGCCGACCCAGGCATACGCACCGGAAGCCGGATCGACATTGCCGACATAATCGCCAAAGATAAAATCGCTGCGGGTATCTGCGCCTGTATCCGAAGATGCTGCTTCCGAATGATCGTCCGCACCAGAACCAGCTGCTGCATCAGAAGCCGCTGTTTCATTTGCCGCATTCCCGTTTTCGATCGTTGTTTTCGATCCACAGGCTGCAAGACTTAAGATTGCTGTGATCGCCAAACCTGCCAGGATTGTTTTTTTCATATACTTTTTCCTACCTTTCCAATTCTATTTGTTCTATTTTTCAATTTTTTCTGTTGTCTATTCGTGCCTGCCCCTACACTAAAATTTTGCTGGTCCGAAACACCAGGCATCGGCAGGCATTCCTTCGTGATTCACACAGTTTCTGATCTTCATCTGGTTTTTGGGTCCAACGCGTCACGCACACTGTCTCCCAGCAGATTAAACAGGATCGTAACCAGAAAAATGGCAAGCGCCGGATACAGTACGACCCACGGACACTGCTGCATCAGACTGCGTCCTTCCGAAAGCATACTGCCCCACTCTGCGGTGGAAGAGCCAAGCCCAAGGAAACTCAGTCCGGAAATACTCAGCATGGCACTGCTCAGATGCAGCGTTCCTGTCACAACAACCGGGCGGATCGCATTCGGAAAGATATGGCGCCACAAAATTGCAGCACTGCTCTGCCCGTTTAGGATCGCCGCCTTAACATAATTTTCCTGCCGGATAGAAAGCACATAACTTCGCGTCAGACGCGCATACTGAGTCCAGCTGGTCGCCGCCAGCGCAATGATTCCGTTTTTCAGTCCGGGACCCAACATTCCTGCTACCGCAATGGACAGCACAATACCCGGAAACGCCAGGAACACATCTACAATACGCATGAGGATTTCATCGGTCATACCACCTGCATATCCGCTGACAAGTCCTATGGAACAGCCAACAAGCATCGATAATCCCACGATCAAAAGAGAGGCAAAGATCGAACTGTATGCTCCTGCCAGCAGGCGGGATAAAATACATCGTCCCAGCCAGTCTGTCCCCATCGGATATTCAGCATCCGGCGGACGTTTTGCGGCAAGCAGATTAACCAGCTCCGCATCATGCGGAGCCAGATGGACCGAAACCAGACTAAACAGACATAAAGCAATAAATAAGATCAGGTAAAACATCATCTTCCGTTTTGTCCAAGTCACTGAACGCTTCATGATTTTCCCTCCATTCCGGCACTGATCCGCGGATCCATATAAGAATAGAAGAGATCCGTCAAGAGGTTGATCAGCAGATAGATGACACTCATCCAGACAACAAACGCCTGAATGACCGGGTAATCGCGGGCTGTGACCGCACTGGTTACCATGTATCCCATTCCCGGAAGGGAAAAGATCACTTCAACCGCTGCCGTTCCACCCAGCAGGGAGCCCACCGACATAGACAGCAGCGTGATGATCGTTGTCATTGCATTGCGAAGCACATAAGAAAAGATCACCATTCCCGGATGCAGTCCCCGGGAATATGCACCGTTTACATAAGATTTCTGCAACTGCTCCAGAACCGCTGCCCGAACCTGACGGATATATTTTCCGGTCATCGGAATTGCCAGGGCCAGTGTTGGAAGCACCAGACTATCCCATGAATCGGTAGAAAGGATCGGAAACCAGCCAAGCTTTAACGCCAGCACATACAGAAGCAGCAATGACACGATAAAATTCGGCAGACTGTTGCCAATAAAACTAAAGAAACGAACCAGAATATCTGCCGTTTTTCCCTGTTTCACCGCCGTCAGAACGCCAAGTGGAACCGAAAAAAGAACTGTCACAAGCACCGATGCCGCTGTCAGTTTTAAGGTGTTCGGCAGCGCGGACAGTAGTTTTCCCACCACCGGGGCACCATCCAGGTACGATACCCCCATATCGCCACAAACAAACCGGTACAACCAGTCAAAATACTGGACCAGAAACGGCCGGTCCAGTCCCAGCTGATGCTGCATTGCCTCTACGACCTCCGGGTCCGGTGCTGTTCCCTGTCCCTGAAGCATCATCTCGACCGGATCCTGCGGGGAAAGATACATAAGACCATAAGTCAACAAGGTAACCCCGATCAGCACCGGGATAAGAGATATCATCCGTCTCACCGTATAGCAAAGCAGCGGATGACTGGTTCGATCAATGCGTACAACCGACATAGTTACTTCTCCTTCTCTGCGCAAACCATAAACGTATGGATCGGATTGTCACGCTCCCAGTCTAACGGGTCCTGTACGCCCGGACCAATATCGTCGATCACCTTCACAATTCGCATTCCCAGTTTTTCCAACACGGCTCTGTCCCATTCCGGTCTTTTTTCCCTGGAAAGAGGAAGCGCATACGCCGTTTGCTCCAGCTCCAAAACACGCGATTTCGGAAGGTCTCCGGCATAATTGTGAACCGGATATTTTTCTCGGAAAGCTTTCTCGGCCGCCTTCTTCTGTGCACGAAGTTCCTCGTCATATAGATATAAATACCAGTTGGCATCAAAATAAACCATACGGCCGCCCGGTGCAAGGACACGCGCCCATTCCGCAAGGGCCTGCTGCGGATATTCCAGATTCCAGACCACATTGCGGCTGACGATCAGGTCAAAGCTGCCATCCTCAAACGGCAAAAATTCTCCCCGGTGAAGGACAAAATTCACCTTCGCGCCATAGCTTTCGGCATTCTTTTTTGCATACGCAAGCATCTCTTCCGTTACATCGACCGCCGTCACTTCGTGCCCGGCAAGCGCCAGGTTAATGGCAAAAAATCCTGGGCCTGTCCCAATATCCAGAATACGCAGGCACTCCTTTTTTGGTGCATGGGAGAGAATCAGTTCTCTCCATGCCTGTCTCCGCCAGTCATTCATCTCCGCAATATTCTGTGCGCTGTAGCTTTGCGCCCGATCCGTCCAATAAGACGTCAGCGCATCTAAAATTTCATCCTGTTTCATCTGATCCTGCACGATTCCCTGTTCTCCCGTTCTTCTGGCAGTTTTCTGCCGTTTCGTTCTAATAGCTGCTTTTACTGCCTGGATTCCTCCTGGCAACGTTCTGCCATTTCGTTTTCGCGGCTGCTTTTACTGCCTTCATTCTTCTTTGGCGGCTTTCTGCCATTTTCTCTCTGCAGCTGCTCCCCACAGCCGCAGCTCTGTCGCCCTAAATCTGCTTTTTCACTTCAGCAAGGGACATGCCCTGCTCTCTGGCGATCCGCGCCAGATCCTCATACTCATACTTCTCCCGCGTCACACCGTAACCGGAAGAAACTTTCTTCTGAACCTCTCCATATGGCGTGTGCACGGTTTCAAAGCTGCGCTTTAAGGTATAGCGGCTGCAGCTGTGCTCCCGCACGCCGATCGTTGTCGTATTTTTGAAGATCACCTGCACCAGTTTTTCTTTCTGGTCCTCATGACACAGCACACTCAGCAGCGTACCCGGTCTGGATTTCTTCATGCCGACCGGCACCGTGTAGACCTCCAGCGCACCGGCTGCCAGAATGGTTTCCATGGCAAAGCCCAGTTCTTCTGCAGTCATGTCATCTACATTACACTCCAGCTGCGCAATGGTATCGCCGGCATCCTCTGTCTCGCCAAGGATTGCACGGACACAGTTTGCCACCTCAAAATCCTTCTTGCCCATGCCATAACCGATTGCCTCGGTACGCATCACCGGCATGTCTCCAAAGCGGGTTGCAAAATGCTTTAAGAGCGCAGCGCCGGTCGGTGTGCAAAGTTCTCCCTTTACCGCTCCGCCGTAAATCGGCACTCCATTTAAAATATAGGCAGTGGCCGGAGCCGGAACCGGCAAAATGCCGTGCGCACAGCGCACCTGTCCGCTTCCCACATGAACCGGGGAAACGATGACCTGATCCGGAGCAATGCGGTTCATCAGCAGACAGACAGCCGTAATATCTGCAATGGCATCCATGGTACCGACTTCATGGAAATGAATCTCGGTTACCGGGACTCCGTGCGCATGGCTCTCTGCCTCAGCGATCAGACCGTAGACTGCCATAACATCCTGTTTCACCTGCTCCGGAAGATTCAGATGATCACACACAATGTGCTCGATGTCGTGGAGGCTGCTATGGTGATGATGGTGCGTATGCTCGTGGTCATGATCGTGTGTATGCTCGTGATCATGTGCATGGTCATGCTCTTCGTGCATGTGCACATGGTCATGGTGGTGGTCATGCTCCTCGCAGCTGTGCTCATGATGATGTGCATGACCTTCGTGACTGTGCTCATGCCCTTCATGGTCGTGCTCATGCCCTTCGTGGTCATGCTCATGGCCCTCGTGGCTGTGCTCATGCTCCTCATGGCTGTGCTCATGCTCTTCGTGGCTGTGCTCGTGGTCCTCATGACTGTGCTCGTGGTCCCCATGGCCGTGCTCATGTCCCTCATGATCGTGTTCATGCTCATGATGGTGGTGGAACATCTCCTCCGACTCTTCTTCTCCATGCACCAGCACACTCATATGGGTTCCGCCAATGCCGCACTTGCTCATCGGCTCCTTCACAAATTCCACACCCGGAATTCCCAGACCGTTTAATTCCTCTACTACGGCATCCGGATCTGGCATCAGTTCTAACAGCGCAGCAGTCAGCATATCCCCTGCAGCGCCCATGTTGCACTGTAAATATAATGTTTTCATCTGTCTTTCCTCGTTTCCCGATTACTCTCTATTTCTTCGCCTCAGCCATATGGTTGATCATGCTTGCCAGGTATCCGGCACCAAAACCATTATCGATATTTACCACCGATACCCCGCTGGCGCAGGAATTCAGCATCGATAACAGTGCGGAAACTCCGCCAAAGGAAGCGCCATATCCGATGCTGGTCGGCACGGCAATGACCGGACAGTCTGCCAGACCTCCGATCACACTGGCAAGTGCGCCTTCCATTCCGGCAATGGCAATGATCACCGATGCACTCATGATATCATCCATATGCGCTAACAGGCGGTGAAGTCCGGCCACGCCTACATCGTACAGACGCACAACCTCATTTCCATGTGCTTCCGCAGTCAGTGCAGCCTCCTCAGCCACCGGAATGTCAGAAGTTCCTGCTGTTGCCACTACAATTTTCCCAAGACCGTCTGCAGCCGGGAACTGTCCGATGGTACCGATCTTCGCATCTTTCCGGTAGTTCAGCTGCGGATAGGTTTTCTGGATCACTTCGGCTTTTTCCGGAGAAAGGCGGGTGATCAGGATGGTCTGCACCTCATGCTCCAGCATTGCTCCGATAATTCCGATCATCTGCTCCGGTGTCTTTCCGGCTCCGTAGATCACCTCTGCGGCACCCTGACGGATTCCCCTGTGCAGATCTACTTTTGCATAGCCGATATCTTCAAACGGCTCTTTTTTGATGGCAAGAATCGCATCGTCTACGGAAAGTTCGCCATTCTTTAGCGCCTCTAATGTTTTTCTGATCTCACTATTCATCCTCGAACCTCCAGATCCAGCAGCACAGCCGGATAACTCTTCTTAAGCTCGGCAAGAATCTCTTCCCGCTTTTCCATTACAAGCGGAAGCTGAGCCGCCGGGACCTGCAGTCTTGCAGCTCCATTTGGCATCATGCGCACACGGAAATCGCTGAATCCCAGAGAAAACAGGAAATCTTCTGCTGCCTCAGTCTTCTGGAGCTTCTCCGCGGTGATCCCGCAGCCGGTCGGGATACGGGTTGCCAGACATGCATAAGACGGCTTGTCCCATGTAAAGAGACCACCCTCTTTGGAAAGTCTGCGGATCTCGGATTTTACCAGACCACATTCACGAAGCGGAGATTTTACCTGCAGCTCCTGCAGCGCTTTCATGCCCGGGCGGTCTCCCGCATCGTCAGAAGCATTGGTTCCGTCCAGCAATACCGTGTAACCATCTTCCGCAGCTGCCTTCATGATCATGTTAAAGATGACTTTCTTGCAGTAATAGCAGCGGTTAGACGGGTTGGAAACTACCACCGGGTCAGACAGCACATCAGCACGCAGCACGCGGACCGGAGCCTTTAACTGCTCTGCCAAACGCATTGCGTCATCCATCTCAAACTGCGGTTGGAACAGCGCCTTTACGTAGTACGCCTTCACATCTGCACCATATTTCATAGCTGCGTAAAGTAAGTAAGAAGAATCCACACCGCCGGAAAAAGCAAGTGCCACCTTCGGGTTTTCTTTGAAAAATTCTTGTAAGTCCATCGTATCCAGTCCTCTCTTTCTCAAAAAATAATAAAGGAAGGCAAGCGGCTTCTCCTGAAAAAGCCGTATGCCTTCCTGTGCATACATTCTTCAAAAAATACGTCGTAAAATCAAACACCATTCAGAAGCTTCTGCCTCTGTAAAACAGCTTCGTGCTGTCCAATTGAGAAGAATTATAGCATAACTTTGCTGGTATGGCAACTAGAAGTTGAATGTGAAGTTAACTTCAGCTTATATTCTATGGCATTATATATTCCAAAATATTTATTTACGAACACAGTTTCCACTTTCCAGCATCTTCCCAACTTCCGCAACCACACCCTCGATCAGCTTTGTCATGCTCAGATCCGTCACACCCACGATATAGTTATCGCAGTGGTTTACCGGGACCAGGATGCGCTTTGCCGGACTTTGTCCGACAGCCGCTGCCATGGCAGCTGTAATCTCGCCAAGAAGTGCGTCCGCAATCACAATTCCGACCGGTCCGATGATCACATCGGCTCTACGGCTGCACACAATGACCGGATTTTCGCCGGTGGCTGCCGCATCCGCCCCTGCTTTTAACATGGAAGAAGCAGCCAGACTGTTGGTTCCCACCGCGGTGATATACTGCTCCGGATAACGTTTTTTCAAAGCACTCACAATCTGTTTTCCAATGCCGCCGCCCTGCGCATCAATCACAAGTATATTCATACAATTATGCTTCCTCTTTTCATGGATTTTTTCTGATATTTCACTTGCACTCCGAGTAAACTGCTTCCGTACATTCAGTCAGGCTTCACTCTGTTCCACATTTCCACTGGTAATTTTTCATATCCACACAGCCATTTTTCTTGAATTGTACACCCTCGTCTTCCAGAAGAAGCCTCTGCTCCCACCAGCCAGGAGCGGTACGCCCCGCACGGTTAACAACCCGATGGCAGGGATACTCCCCATACCATTCAGCCCGACTCAACACTTTCCCCACCAGCCGGGAATTTTTATCCCGACCGATAAGTTTTGCAATTTGTCCATAGGAAGCAACACGCCCTTCTGGAATTTCCTCCACTACTGACAGAATTTCATAAATAAAATTTTCGTTCAGTTTACTCATGAACTTCCAGCACTTTCTCCAGCTCCTCGATCACAATCTTCATTGCCTTAATGCGGGCATATTTTTTATCGACGGATTCCAGAATGTGCCACGGTGCGTAGGTTGTACTAGTCTTTGCGATCATCTCGTCCACTGCCTGCTCATACTGGTCCCATTTTTCCCGGTTTCTCCAGTCTTCATCGGTGATCTTCCACTGTTTTTCTGGCGTATTCTGACGCTCAGTGAAACGTGCAAGCTGTGTATCCTTATCGATCTGTACCCAGAATTTGATGATGACAGCGCCCCAGTCATGAAGCTCCTTCTCAAACTCATTGATCTCATGGTAAGCCCGCTTCCAGTCATTCTCGCTGCAGAAGCCCTCCAGCCGCTCTACCATAACACGGCCATACCAGGTACGATCGAAAATGGCAATGTGACCTGTCTTGGGCAGTCTGGTCCAGAAACGCCACAGGTAATGTCTGGCTTTCTCGTGCGGCTCCGGGCTTGCGATCGGATGCACCTCGTATCCACGCGGGTCCAGCGCACTGGTGATGCGCTTGATATTTCCACCCTTTCCTGCGGCATCCCAGCCCTCGTAAGCAATGATCACCGGGACCTTCTTGCGGTACAGGCGGTTGTGCAGCTCCCCAAGGCGTTCCTTTAACTGCTTCAACTCTTTTTTGTATTCTTCGTCAGTAATGGTCTTATCGAGCGGGATCTCGGAAAGCAAAGGCATGCGCTCCAGCGGGAACACATTCTGTAACAGCGGCACTGCCATCTGGCTGTTGCTTAAGGCAACGTCGATTCCCTGCGTCAGGATTTCCATGATCTGCAGTTCCGTCCACTTTCTCGATTTCGCATCAATAATGTACCATGGAGCCGATGGCATGCTTGTCCGCTTTAAATAATCCGCGAACACTTCCCCGCAATCTTCATAGTGCTCATGCTGCCACAGATCGTAGCTGCTGACGCGCCACTGCGTATCCTTCTCTTCAGTCAGATGGCTGATGCGCTTCCCCTGCTCCTTTTTGGAAATATTCAAAAACAGCTTCACCACCAGATAGCCGTTATCCGTCAGCTGGCGCTCAAAACGGCGCACACTCTCCAGCCGTTTTTCATATTCTTTCTCCGAAAGCTCGCCCTGAAGATAAGCAGAGGTCAGTTCACTCATCCAGCCTGAATCCAAAAACACGAACTTTCCCGCTTCCGGAATCTTTGCAAAATGGCGGTATAAAAATGGCTTACGGGCATCCTCCTCGCTTTTTTTCTCCATATCGAAAACCTTGAAGAAACGCGGGTCGATATTCTGGATGACCCGTCCGATGCTAGAGCCCTTACCCGAGGTTCCCCAGCCTTCTACCACCACCAGAACCGGAACTTTCTTCTCCTTCATCTGAAGCTGCTGTACCGCAAGTTTCTCTCTGGCTGCCTCAAGTCTCGTCTTCAGTTCCTTCTCTTCCGGCATCTTGACCGGGATCCATTCCTTTAGCACAGACAGATCCTCCTTCTTTCCCGTAAAGCTTTTTTCCGGTATTGTTCACATGCCAGAGGGCTCCGGCAACGGGAGCTTCAATCCAGGATTTCCCGCTCCATGAACAACAACGGTTTTCTATGTATCATTCAACCCCTGTATGCTTTGTTAACACAAACAGTTAAGTCTATTATACACAATATTGCTTCTGGTATCTAGAGAAAATCTGTTAATACACTAGTCTGCCTGTGTCGCTTTTACAGTTGCCTTAATACCGTTCGTTGAAATCGCCTTCAGGTTTCCTCCTGTTCCGGCATTGATAACCCATTTTGCAGCCAGGGGCTGGATCGATGCAGATATTGTTGCCCAGGTGGATGCATGCTTCCGATGATTTTTCAATGATTTTTTCCAAGGTCAACTCGGTGACATTCTAATTTCGGAGTTAAAAAACGATTATACTTCCGTTACTTTCTCCAATAGCTTCATAGCACTCTCGCATTGTCATATTTTAGTCCTCCTGTCAATTTTATTCCACTAATTCATGAACCTCTGCTAATCAATTATATACATACCTTAAAATCGTTTTTATAACTTCATCAATCACAATCGGCTTTGACAAATGTGCGTTCATTCCTGCATCCAGTGATGCCTGAACATCTTCTGCAAATGAATTAGCTGTCATTGCTATAATAGGAATGTTTTTTCCATCCGGTCTGTCATTCATTGCCCTGATTGCTTTTGTCGCTTCATAACCATTCATTTCAGGCATCATGATATCCATCAGGATTACATCAAATGTGCCTTCCGGATGATTTCTGAAAATCTCAACAGCATTCTTTCCATCCACAGCTCTTTCTACATTCATCCCGAACTCTTCCAACTGCACGGCAGCAATCTCTGCATTCAGTTCATTATCCTCTGCAAGAAGGACATTCACACCTGTAAGATTTACCTTTTCAGAAAAACCTGTGTCTGACTTATTACATTCCTTATCTGTAATTTCCAAAGGAATATCCACAGTAAATGTGGTTCCCTCATGCTTTTTACTCTGCACGGAAATGGTTCCACCCATCATATCTACATACTTCTTTACGATAGCCATCCCCAGTCCAACTCCATGGTACTGCGTTCTCACACCGGAATCTTCCTGTGCAAATTCCTCAAAAACTTCTTTTGTAAATTCCTCACTCATGCCAATACCAGTATCCGAAATGCGGTAACGCATATTTATATATCCATCCCCGCCCTTTTCCTGACACCGGGCTTCAAATGTAATCGTCCCTCCATCCGGAGTGAATTTCACGGCATTGCTCAGAATATTGACCAGCACATCACGCAGGCGTGCAGGATCCGCAAGTACATTTGGAATCTTTGCTTCTTCACGCTGAATCTTAAAGTTGATATCCCTGTTCGTAAGAAAACCTTTTGTAATATCCAATGCAGAATCTGTAATGTTTTTCACATCCGCCGGTACCGGATTGTAATTCACTTTTCCACTTTCGATGCGGGTCAGATCTAATACATCATTGATCAGCGACAGTAAATGCTCTGAGCTTTCGTCAATCTTTTCCAGACAATTTTTCACTTCGTCTGACGGATTATTTTTCATTGCAATACCGGTAAATCCTATGATTGCATTCATCGGTGTCCTCATATCATGGGACATATGTGACAGAAATGCTGTTTTTGCCTTGTTTGCAGCCTGCGCATGCTCTGCCAGTTCCGCCAGTTCCTCAGCCTTCTCCCGGGCTGCCTTCTGAGCTTTTTTTCTTGCACTGAGACGCATTGCTATCACAGCCATAGTAGTCAGCAGCCATCCGAAAATAAGAAGAACCAAAACAGTAACAACAGGATGCAGACGGATCCAGTCAACAAATGTCAGCTCTGTTGCTTTGTATGTGGTATACTGTGCTGCAAGATCTTCAACAAGATTTTGGGGCATGGCATACATTGCTTTCGTCAGAATACCAGCCAGCGCATGGTTCTCAGTTGATGAAATTACCATGCGGTAGGTGAATGTAGGCTGTTCCAGCAGAGTATATGTCATGGTGCCCGTAGTGTCACTGTTCACAAACGCCTGTGCCATGTAATAGTAGACGAAGGCAGCATCTGCTTTACCCTTACGGACAGCTTCCATCATTTCCTGTCGGGTACTGCACATCAGTTTTTCTGCACCGGGTGCCATTGCATCTTCAATTGAATTTGATGCTGTCTGGTCAACCGTAGCAACAACATTCATTTTTCCATCAAAGTCACGCCGTGTCACCCTTGCCAGCTGCATCGTAATGAAAGGTGCAGTAATCCCCCATTTTTTCGTCTCAGCATAGTTATCTGTTTCCAGGCGTGCATCGATGCTCATATCTGTGGTTTCCGTATTTTTCTGATAAGCAATATACTCATCTCTGGTAGCAGGTGTAAGAAACTCATAGGAAATCCCGGCATAGTCTGCAATTTTCCGGAAGTAATCCGGGATAATACCCTTCATCTCACCATTTTCATTATAAGAATATGGATAACGGGTCGGATCACACAGAACATGAAGCGGGTTGTCCTTGGAATACTGTGAAATAATACTTTTTTCTTTCTCCGTATATTCCAGATTCTTAGTTTCGATGCTTTCATAATTTTTATTGTAAAGCGTCGTTTTCCAGTCACCCTCAACCGCATTCATCTGATCGATCGCATAATTGATCTCATTCAGCAATTCTGTATTGCCCTTTTTAACAATGACATAGAAATCGCTGCTGCCAAATTTCTCCACGATTCGCTCATTGTTTGTTTTTCTCAGAGAACTGGTAACAATCGCATCAACTTTTTCGCTCTGAAGGGCTTCATCCATTTCTGTGGTCGTATCAAAATAAGATGGAACATATGTAAATCCTTTGTCGTCTGCAAAATCCGCAAACTCTTCATTCCGGGTGTTTCCGTTCAAAAGCGCCACACGCATACCGTTGTAAGTGCTGTAATTGCCGTCCACAATCGTGCTGTTGTCACTGTGGACGGTCAGCATCCCATAATTGGTTCCGATCGGACGTGAAAAATCAAACTTTTCTTCTCTGTCCGGTGTTTTGCGGGCAGATGTTACCATGTCAATCTCGCCATCTTCAAGCATCTGCTGCATATCATCCCAGCTCTGATCGTATCCGACATATTCGTAATCTACATTCCAATAACGAGCCATCAACCGGAGGAAATCATAGCCATAACCGCTGCGGTTGCCTTCTTCATCCATCACATGATAACCATCCATGGCAAAGAAACCGACTTTGACCGTTTCATGCTGCGAACTGTCCTCGGCTGCGTATGCAGTCTGGGGAGAAAATATCATACACACGCATACAAAAACCAGTAACACTGCCACATATTTCTTTGCTCTCGAAATCATATTAAATCTCCTTGTCAACCTCCTGGTTTCATAAAATTGCACTGCCGCATCAATATCTTCATCTGAATCTGCCGCCCTGACCGGGGCTGCCAGAAACACAACACAAAGAATTGTCTTACTGCATTTTCTGTTTTAAAACCAATAGCAAAGTGTCCTCTATTTTTTTACTATCAATGGGTTTTGCAATATGTGCATTCATTCCGGCATCTATGCAGTCCCTGATATCATCCTGAAATGCATTCGCTGTCATCGCAATGATTGGTATCTCTTTTGTATCTTTACGGTTCAATGTCCTTATCTGTCTGGCTGCTTCTAATCCATCCATTACCGGCATCATGATATCCATAAAAATAAAATCAAATCTGCCCGGAACTGACTGGGAAACAATATCCACAGCCTTCTCGCCATTTTCTGCCGTAGTCACAACCATCTTTTCATCTTCCAGCAGCATTTTTGCAATTTCCAGATTTAGCTCATTATCCTCAACTAATAATACACTCTTACCGGACAGATCAGGCTTTTCCACTTTTTTTTGCTGTTCCTTCTCAGCATTATGATCAATCTCAAGTGGTATCGTGACGGTAAACGTTGTACCTACATTTTCTTTACTTTCCAGTTTGATTGTTCCGTTCATCCTGTCCACAATATCTTTTACAATAGAAAGTCCAAGTCCGGCACCACTATATCCATTCGTTGTTTCTTTTCCTTCCCTGGCATAGGATTCAAATGCATGTTTCTGAAATTCTTCGCTCATACCAAGTCCCGTATCAGAACATACAAATTCAAAAACCGCCGTCTTGCCATCGCTTGAAATCTCATTGAAATACAGGATTACTTTACCACCGCTTCGGTTATATTTAACGGCATTTCCGGCAAGATTCATAAGAAGACGGTTTAGATATTCCTCACTGCCAATAACATATCTGTGATGAAAAGTACTCATGGAAACTCCGCCTTCAAAGCTGATACCATACTCCTTTGCATTTGTCTCAACAATCGAAATCTGTTTTACGAGCATTGCAACCAGATCAAATGGCTTGTTTACCAACTGTAATGTTCCAGATTCTACTTTTCCGATATCCAGAACATTATTCAGAAGGGACTGCAGATAGTCCATCGATTGCATTACCTTTGCTTTACATTCATCCAATTTTTCTTTATTGCCATAATAACGCTCTGATATATTGATCATCCCAATAATTCCATTTAAAGGTGTCCGGATATCGTGGCTCATATGTCTCAAAAAATCTGTCTTTGCACTGTTCGCCTTTTCTGCCTGCTTCTGTGCCTCTTTTGCCTTTTTCTCTGCAATTCTGGCTTTTTGGAGTAATCCAAGTATCAGTATCAGCACGATCAAAAAAACAGATACAACAAGTACCGTAAAGCCCCAGAAATTGTCCCTTATAAACTCCTTTGCCGTAACTTTCTTCAGATTACTGTCATACATATACACAGCATTGGAGAATTTTGAAACAGACATTGTTTTTATCGTCTTATTCAGGACAGACAGCAGCATGCTGTTTCCACGTCTGACTGCAAATGACACCATATCGTACTTTTCCAGAAAAACACTATGCAGTTTATTATCATCAGAATATTGTTCCAACTTGCCTAAGTCCATAATCATGCAGTCTGCTTTTCCATTATAAACAGCCTTCTTTGCATCCTTCCATGTAGCATATTCCTTCACATGCCACTGTGGATAATTGTAGGAAACATAAGACTTCAAATCACTGTCTTCTCTTGGTATCGCAACCGTATTTTCAGCATTTTCATCAAAACTCTTTTTAACCGTTGCAGCCGCCATATTGTACTTCCAGACAGTATCTGTTAAATCATAGCCCAGGTCTTCGGCAGCATTCGTATTTTGCATCACATGAAAAATCATATCAATTTCTCCATCATGCAACGCTTTTTGCATATCCTCTTGTGAATCATAGCCCTTCAGGTCAAATTTCAAAGTCTGTCCTTCCAGGCAGTTTTGTGCAAGCTGGCTGTAATCCATGATCAGGCCGCTCACTTTTCCGGTTTCTGTATCAAGAGTACTGACCCCGCCATCGTTTATCAAATAACCGATTTTGATTGTTCCATGCTCTGACAGCCATTTCTGTTCTTCTCCCGTCAGAAAATATACCCTGTCCACTGACAGAAACTGCTTATGCAGTTCATCTGCATAATAAGGATCATCATCTGTGATCCTTCTCATAGCATTATCCAGCTCTGTCTTTAAATCAGAATGACTCTGGCCGATTGCAAAATATATTTTTGAACTTCCGAGATTCGTTAAGGCCACCATTCCGTACCCATCCAGACTGGAATCCTCTAACGATACAAAAACGTCAATTTCTCCGTCTGCAATTTTCTTCAAAGCATCTTCATTATTTGAAACATTGACATGCTGTGTATGCAGATCATATTTCTTTTCCCACTCGTTCAATACCATTTCCGACAGGTAACCCATAAGCACCCCCATCGTTTTCCCATTGAAAGATGCAGTGTCAGAGGATGAGATGTCTGTATGATCGGGTTTTACATAGACATAATATCTTTCGTCTCCCATTGGAATAGCGGAAAAAAGCATAGTCTCTGCCCGTTCCTCCGTATAAGAGATTCCTTCTATCATATCCAGCTCATCATTTTTTAATTTGTCGAAACAATTTTCCCATGTACAATCTACATATTCATAGTTCCACCCGGTATAACCTGCGATTTTCTGCAGATATTCATAGCCGTATCCGCTTCTTTTTCCATTTCCATTTATCTTATCATATGTATCATCCGGTACACCAATCCTGACAACTCTCTCTTTCTGATTTTCTGCTGCAAAAGCATAAACCGGACAGATTGAAAAAAGGATGCAGCTGCACAATATAAAAATGATACCTCTTTGCAATACTGATTTATTCATTTTTATCCCTTTACGTGGCATTGTAATTACTCTAATTTTGCATTTTTCTATTTTACAGTGTCAAAATATCCAATGATTCCAATGTATCCATGTCATATTTTAGTTATCCTGTCTATATTTCACCGCTTATTTGACACTGCTCTATCAATCATTCACCAATTTATGAATTACTTTTATCAGTAATTCCACATCAACTGGCTTAGCAACATGTTCATCCATCCCTGCTGCTTTTGCTCTTATTCTGTCCTCCGTGAACGCATTTGCTGTCATTGCAATGATCGG
>OGWS01000564.1_pt1 | contig 37645 bp, 37 predicted proteins | sample 1576111 | NCBI WGS metagenome assembly OGWS01 (sample SAMEA3541534, study PRJEB24748) | human gut metagenome | biome: human gut; feature: human-associated habitat; material: faeces | place: China | collected 2012
CAATATCAGAGGTATTGATATTGAACATGATATTTCTATGCGTGAAGTTTACGGACTAGATAAATCATTACGCGAGTAAACTCGCAGATATTATAGTGGCTCACTCCGCCTGGACAGATGGCTAAGTCTAAACTGGACAGGCGGCTCTGCCGCATAAGAATATTCATCAAAATTTTAAGTTTTCCATTTTTCTCATTTTTACAAATTCTTCTGCATATTTTTTTGCAATATCTCTATTATGACTTATTTCCCAATTTTCTTTATTATATTTTGCAGCATTAGTAAAATTAAATGTTCCATGCATTGCCACTTCTAAATCAATTACACAAAATTTTCTGTGCATGATATTTTTATATTTAGACTCTACATCAATACGATATGTCTCAAAATTATCTTCTAATCTAAAAGGTGCTTTTTCATTTACCTCATTATCATCGATAATAATTTTTATATCTAATCCCTCCATTTTCTTTTTTACTAATTCCTTATATATATCTGAATTAGTAAACCAAGCCATTGCTATCCAAACTAAAAATTTGGCATTCTTGATTTCATAAATAATTTTTCTCTGTATATCTTCAAAAATAATCTCTTGACTTACTTCCTCATAATCTGTATTCAAAAGTCCTGGCCTAAAAAGCACTCCCCAATATTCATAATACTCATTTATAGGATAAATTTCTCTACATTTATTACTAATGTATTTCTCATGTTTTTTTATCTCTACCAACTTTTCTGGAATAATACTAATAATTATATATTCTTTTCTATGATTTGGAAGATGACCTGTAAACTCATATTCTTGTTGAAAAGATATCGTTGATATTTTCAACAATTCAATAATTTTATCCTTATTTTCATGATCTTCCGCCTGAATAGTATCTATCAATAACTGTTTATACTCTTTTTCCGTCATTTTTATTTTCTCACTTTCTTACCCTTACTTAATTTTCCTTAAATTCTTCCATAATGTCTTTATTAAACCTAGACAACTCTCTATCTATATGCTCGTCCGTATATCCAAATATATATTTCTCCAATTCATCTCCATCTATATCAAATTGATCTTCTAAAAATTTCTTATATTGAACATCATAAGCTTTCGCTTTTATAATAATTTCCTGCGCATTCCTCTTTAAATTATTATATCGATTTTCCAATTCAAAAAGATCAATTTCATTATTATCTGTCTCTAATATATTTGTCTTATCTATTACAATATTAAAATTTTGAGACTTACCTTGCAGATAATCTATATCCCCTTGATCATCAAATTCTGTTTTAAATCTAATCTTACTACTATAAGATGAATCATATGGATTTTGAATCTTTTTATCCGTCTTAGATTTTATTTGATTACAAACTTTACAGGCAGGTATCAAATTATATAAGCAAATCGCCATCGCTGTATATTGAGATTTATTGTAATAATGATCCAAATCACCTCTGAATTGTAACTTTCCTTCTTTATCATAAACTATATTAATATAATTCTGATTACAATATGGACAAGTTAGAATTCCAAGTACATCTACAATCTTGGCTGCTTGTGATTTTCTAAAATTACCATATCTCTTTAATATAAATTTTTTCGATTCATCGTTAATATCATCTGCATAATCATCAATATTCTTTTTTATATCTGCTAACTTTTTTGTATCTGCCAACAAAAAAGCTTTTATGCTATCTTTTGTAATATTTAGATCTTCATCTATTATCTTTTTTAAGGTCATATCTTGTTCTATTATTTCCATAAAAGTTTTTAAATGTCTTTTCGAAAACCATTTCCAGTATATTTCTTCAATCTGATTCTTTTGCTTCTCAGTCATTGGTATTTTATTCATCCAAAATCCTCTTTATTTTTCTTAACTTCTCTTCGTCATCTATATGTAATATTTCTTGTGAAATTTTTTGTTTCTCCACATATCGCCTGTCTTTCGCATAATATAATTCTAATAATTTTTTTCTTACTGTTTTTTCACCTATCCTATCAATAAAATCTTTTATTGAATTTAATTCTTGCTCTTCAATTTCATCATATTTTAATCTCTTTATCACATCTTTTATTTTATCATATGAATGTTTTCCAAATGTATTTTCAATCATAAACGTATCCATCAACAGATAATATATATTTGTTGCAAATGTATCCTGCTTCTGTTTTATAATGCTTTTATTATCACTCTCTTCTCTTGTTATTGCATAAACATTTTCTGGCAATATATCTGTTACAATAAAAGGAGAATGACTTGATAGTACAACTTGTATTGTTCTTTCTTGACACTCATTCAAATTCCTTAATAAAATATCTATGAAATTTCTAGCTAACTCTGGATGAATTGCTCTGTCGGGTTCATCTATTAACAATACAATATTATCACCCTTTTCAATTTCATCAACAGCCAAAGTTACTTTAGATATAATGTCTAGAAAAACTCTTTGCCCTTCTGACATCTCAGGAACTATAATCCCTAAAACATTATCAATCGTATTTATGCTACCTTCATTATCTTTTCCTCTATAAATAAAATCATATACTCTTAATAAATTTGATACTTTTTCTTCTATTGGTTCATTACAATCAATTCTGATTTTTCTGTTAGTCTTAAAATACTTCTCTGGTAATTCTTTTATAACATTTAACATTTCTGAAATAGCCATCTGTTCATTAGTTTGTACTGTACGTCGTGCCTCTGTATCAACTTTGTTTAATACATAATTTAATATTTCATCAAAACACTCTTCATCCTCACTCATAGTTTCAATACGCGAAACTAATTTTTCGTATTTCTCTTGTAAAATATCAATTCCTCTTGATTCTGGTTCTCGATTCCATATCCATCCAGAAAATCTATTAAGAAAATAATATTCTATTAACTCAATATAAAATCTGCTAATAAATTCTGCTTTAATATTTTCTTCATCTAAATTTAAAGAATCTTTTAATATCTTATCCAACTCATCTATTTTTTCATCTAAATATTCCTCTGTTTCATCGTCTATCTCATTTCTAAACACACTAAGTTCATCTTTGATAATATTTATTATATCAATATTTTTATTTAAACGCCAAAATTCATCTTTATTTTTCATATATATTAAATATTTATACAAATACTCATAACAAATTCCATTTATATAATATTTTCTAGCAAATATGTACTCACCATCATCTTCACTTACAAAATTGCTGTTAATCCTACTATTATATTTATCTTCTGTAATATAAGCATATCTAGTTTCTGCTCTCTCTCCGTTTTCTTCCATCCATCTTTTAAAAAAGTTATTTTTGTATACTAATTTATTATCTTCTAATGAAAAAATTAGACTAACCCATGGTTTATATAACGATTGTCTTACTTCTATTCCGTGCATATTTATATTTGTTATTTTCTGATCACCTTCAATGTAACTTGAATCAGAAAACTCAAAACCATAATAATTATCATATAAATGATACATCAAAAAATAGGATCTCCTATTTTCTTTTCTATGTGAATTTCTTCTTCTATCATCTAGTCTCATACCTAAAAGATCTAATAATGTAGATTTTCCAGCACCATTTTTTCCATGAAGTAGAGTGATATTTTTTATATTATCTCCATAATAACCTTTCATATTATTATTTTTATATTCAATATTCAAACATCCATCTTTATATTCAATATTATAATTTGAAGAAAAATTAATTTGCTGATTTTCAAATACATCATCATATCTTTTTATATATAAATATAATAACTCCATACGCTACTCCCTACCATTCCTTGTATCTATAACTAAACATAGCCAATAAAACATGATTCCATCAAAAACCACATTCTATTGGCTACCACCTATTCATCTACTCCCAAAGCATCTCCGCATAAACCCCATCAGTAATCAACTGCCTAAAAGCCTCCTGCACAGTCTCTTTATCTTCCTTATATGTAACTCCAAACCAACGATCCTGTGTCTCCAACACCTTCACATTCGCTCTTTCTTCTTTCAAAAGCTTGTCCACGATATTCGGTAACAGATATTCGCTCTTTAAATCTCCTTCTTCCACATTCGCAAGAAAATCTTTGAAATCCTCTGCTAAGAAATCCAAAAATTCTGGATATCCTGCCCACATATTCATGGATACTTTATCTTCTGGACTGATCCATTCCTGTACTTCTTCGCTGTCGCATTTAATCTGTCCGTCTTCTCCCATTTCGATTCCTGTTGTCTCATGTACCTGGCTTAATAAACCATTCTCATCGACAACACTGACTCCTCTAGTCACTGTTCCATTGTCGCTTAATGTGTTCTTTAAAATGAATCCGCCCATTCCCATGGTAAATTCTCTTCCAAGGTCTTCTCCTGATACTAAGAAATCATGCAGTTTCACAAATGCTTCTTTTCCATAATAATCATCTGCATTGATGATCACAAATGGTTCTTTCACTACATCTTTGCAGCATAAGACTGCCTGACCTGTTCCCCATGGTTTTGTTCTTCCTTCTGGTACTTCAAAACCTTCTGGCAGATCATCAAGCTCCTGAAATACATATTCAACATCGATCTGTTCTTTGATCCTGTTTCCGATGATTTCTTCGAACTCCTTAAAAATGTCTTTACGGATAATAAAGACTACTTTATTAAATCCTGCTTCTTTTGCATCATGAATAGAATAATCCATGATGATTTCTCCATTTGGTCCCATCTGAGCTAACTGTTTGATTCCTTCTCCAAATCTGGAGCCGATTCCTGCTGCCATGATTATTAATGTTGTATTCATATATCTTTCCTCCGCTTTTCTCTTCGTCCCATTATCTTCTGTTTTCTAATAAATGATGAATTTTCAGTTTTTTCTTAAGAAATTATTAATGTCTGCAGACACTTAAATTCTGCATTTACTTTTGTTCTGTTTTCGTTTCTTTATTCGCTCTTTTAATTGTCAGTTTTTCCTAATTTTCCAATTTCTTAAGTGGACTAGTCACCTATATTTACCTTATATATCTTTTCTGGATTGACCACATTGGTGTCTGGTACCAATATATAGGTACCAGACACCAATGTGGTCTTAAGTCCTTATGCATTACTTCTAGTTTCTTATTTCAAAACAAATTCATCATTTATCCCCATTTTTTTCGAATTCTTTTTAATTTCTTTTGGAAAATACTGCTTTGTCGACCTATCTAAATCTATATAACAACTATACATATTATTTTGATTATCTTTTTGAATACTGTTACTCAATATTCTGCCTATACAGTTGGATCTTTTGACCTGATTATTATCATAAGCCTTAACCATTTCAAGTAATGCATCTACTTTACTAACTACTATAGCCATATTATTGCTCCTTACTTCAACGTATTTACAATATCACATTCTCTATCTATCATTTTAATATATGAATCCATACATTCTTCGATTTTATAAAAATTCAAAAAATATAACATATCTCCATATTGCTCTACATATTTTATTGATATTGCCATGCTTAGAAATGGTTCATCACAACCCTTAAGATTATAATATGTAATAGTCATATAATCATCCCATTTAGTCTTCGTATCATAATTATATTCTGGATTTAGGCTCGCTATGAGAGATTTTTTTAATTCAAAAGATTTATCAATCATAGAATTACTATTTTGAGGAATTTCTGTAATTTTATCATTCGAAATTTTACTTCCTAAGACTGCTGTATATTTTACATGTTGACCATTTCTCAATATTCTAAAATGAGTTCTTATATTCGTACCAGATGAACCAAACAAATCATTAGAAACATACATTCCAATTCCAACAAAATATGCTTTTAATAATTCTTTGTTATCCTCTTTATCTTGAGAAAATTTTTCGCAAAATTCTTTTGTTAATCTATCTACATCACTTTTAAATTTGCATATATTATCCACATACATGGGCATTTTCCTAATAAAACTATTTGTAACTGGTATCTCACTCTGTTCTGGTAATTTAAAAAATAATAATCCTTTTTTTGGTCTAGCATTCTTCTTTCAAATTCAATTAAATACTCTTCTTTTTGTTCCAATTCTTTATTTTTTCGTTTAATTTTCTCAGATTCAGCAATATCACTTGTATCATTTAATCTATTTTCATAATATTGCTTTATAAACTCATGATATCCTAAAACAATATCCAATACTCTTATAACTTTTTCTCCTGATTGCTCTTTTAATAATACACATAATTTTTTAAAAGAAATGTATACACTTAATATTAATCCAATGATTAGTGTCAATAAAATTCCAGAAACATGTTCTTTTTGAATAGATAAATAAGAAATAAATGTTTTTCCCATACCACCTGTTGAAAATGCTCCAGCTGCTCCCAATATCAATTGTTTCCACGTTTTATCTAATCTAAAAAATAGTAATGTTCCGAAACATCCTATTATTACTCCTAAAAAAAAGAAAAGTATATATTCAGAAATAAGATTTATCACTCTTCTCTCCCCATTATCTTTATGTCATTTTTAGTTTTAATTTTAAATCATCTTATAAAAATAATTTTTATTCTATTTTATATTATCACATTTTAAATAATTCAAATTTCTATTCATAAAACTATAATCACAATTTAATTTATTACTCATATTGCCTGTATTTAAACAGGTTCTAATACTTTGATTTTCTACTGTTCTCACATGACAAGTTGTATATAATTTTTTAATTTCTTCCAATTCCACTGTTTTCATACAAATCACCTCGTCATAATCTGCATATTAGAAATAACAGATTTTTTATTTTGATTTTCTATCATCTTAATCGCTGGTGTCCCATCTAATGTAATCATATATGAATGATGTACAGAAAGAATCTTATCTTGCAACTCTCCATCTTTCTCCATCATTAAAACTTTCAATCCAATATTCTTACAGAATTCTGCATTAAAATGTCTTCCATGAATCTTAGAATCATCATGTTCATTTAATTTTGAAACAATGCTAGCAATTATCCTTTGATCACCCTGATTATTTTTATCAAACATACATGTCCCAAGCCATTCTTCTATAAGTTTACCTGAGAGTTCAATGGCATCAATTGCTGTTTTCATAAATGCTGCAGGATATTGCTGAAGTTTTATCGCCCAATATTGTGCATTGTTAGGATTTTCCAGCAAATCTTTTTTCGCTTCTTCGAATTCCATCATTATATTATACGCAGGAATCCCATTAAATTGCGGATCAATCGGACCTAAACTAGATTGCTTTCCCATTATAATTTCTTTTGCAGAACATGCAATCATTGTCCCTGCCGACATTGCCAATTGAGGAACAATTACTCTAATATCATTATCAAATTTTGCCCTAAGATAACTAACAATTGCCTCTGCTGCTGCTGGTGATCCGCCAGGAGTATGCAAAACCAAATCTAATCCTTTTGTACAATCTAATCCATGAACACATGTCATAAAACCCGTCATATCCGCATCATTAATATCTAAATTATTTCCCTGTTTATTAAGCCAAGATGAATAATATGCTACTGTATTTCTTCCTGTATAATCAGAAAGTTCTTTCAAATACTTACGTCTAACATAATCATATTGCGACTGCGTTTCATTTACTTCTTTAAGTATATCATTCCAACTTCCCATATTTCTCCTCTCTGTATTTATAATAGCAGATAAAATTTAAATTTGTCACTATTATAAAATTAATAAAATGACATTGCTTACTACAACATTACATAAAATTTTTACCATTACCTATACGTAATTCTATCATAACTAATATCACTGTGCAAAATTTTTATACCCTTTTCCTTCACATAACCCTATCACAGATTAAATCTCGAAAAAGCTTCCTGTACTGTTCTTTATTCTATATATAACTGTCTTCTTAAGAATTCTATGAAGGTTACTAATTCCCCATACACTGTATAACTCTTAAACAAATTCATCATTACTAACCTATATTTTCTGTATTTTAATAATTATCTACTCTATATTAAATAATCTCTTTACAAATAAGTTTTTCTTCAAATATTAGAATCATTTGCCTTTTATTGATAACCAGATTTCTAATGAGTGTATTTATCTTTTCCACTCTATATTTCTTTTAAGTATTTTAGCTGGAACCCCTGCTAAAATTACATTTTTCTCACCTAATGACTTCGTAACACAAGTACCATATGCAACGACTGTATCATCTAAGATTTCTACCCCTTTCAAAACACTGCTAAATGCACATAACCATACGTGATTTTTTATAACAATTTTCTTTTTATATTCATTTTCTATATTGTTTTCATATATTCTATGCGTTTCACCATCATTATCTCTTATGTTTACATTCCAGCCTACTAATACATCATTGCCAATTTCAATTGATTCTCGACTACTAATCACACAATTTTTATTACAATAAAAATTGTTTCCAATTACAATTCGAGATTGTTGCAACGCTGTAAATGAAATTCCATAAGAAAACTCTGCATTTCCATTAAATACAATAGATGAATTCTGTGTCATACTAAAATATCCTTTTGTAAATTCTGGTGTATCATCTATAGCTTTTTTCCCTATCTTAATTGAAAATCTATCAGACTTAAAATTTAATTTTATAACATTTTTATATAATTTCCCCAATTTCACATCTTTATCGACAAAAAAAGGAAGTTTAACAGCATCTTTTTTTTCTAATACCTTAAAATTAAAATAAATAGTTTTAGGTAATGATACAACCGTTCTAATCTTATCTCTTAAATGCATTTTTCTTTCCTCACATAATAATCTTATGCTTATATGTTATTTTTTATTTAATGCTTTCAATTTGCTCCGTTAAATATTCTCTAGTTCTTACTTGCTCTTTCTCCAGTAAAGTTGAAATTTTTGCATAATCAATATTTTTTTCTAATATCTCAGAAAGATTATCTACACTATCTACAATTCTATCTTCTAAACCTAATTCTCTTAATAATCCACCTAATTTATTTTCATTACTCTTTCTTAATATTGTTGCGAACTTACAATTGTTGATAATTGAAAAAATAGAACCATGGAACGTATCTGTCACAACACAATCTGCATAATAAAAATAATCTAATACCTCAAGTGGCGATACAACTAAAAACTTATCACACCAAAACTGAGGTGCACCTACTGCAATTGTCTGCAATTTATTTTTCTTCGCATAATCTTTTATTGCTTCTATCTCTCTTCTATCTCGAATTCTATTTCCATAAGCGTAAACAATCATATAATTTTTCAATTTAACCGGTTTATGTTTTCTTTTATATAAATTTCCTACCAATACTGGATCCAAATGTCTATCCATTTTACCATCATATAAATTTTTAACATAATCATAGGTGTGAGGATCTCTTACTGATATAAATTTATATTTTTTCATCATTTCTTTTAATACCACAAGATTTTGCTCACTCAATCCTTTTATTGATGCACTTCCGCACGCTGCAGCATAGGTAATTAACGTATCTGCATTATCAATTGCTCCATACATATGTAAATAAATTTTATCTGAAGCTTTAAAAACCTCGTCACTTCCCTCAACTACCAAATCATATTTTTCTTTGTGCGGATCATAATCATATGACATTCCCAACTCATTTTCTTGAAACTCTACAATTTTTTTCGTCAGCTTTTTGTAATTTAATTTATCCAAAGCCTTCCTAAAATTCCTTGTCAACCACATGCCATACTGATCTTTTTTTGTATAATCATCAGAATCTCTAACTGGCATATTCACTGCTAATGTATTATCTAGAATCGGATCAATAAAATCTACATGTTCACCTGTAATACTTTCAATAATTTCTTTCAATGAATATGCCTGTAATACTGATCCATAATTAATTACTCTTTGCATAGATAATATTGCTATTTTCATTCTTTTAATTTTTCCTTTCTGTCAATATCCCATCAATTAATTCACAAAATCGTTTATAATACATTTTGGTATTATGACTTTTTGCATTTTGTTTCGCTTCTTTTCCCATAGTTTCCATAATCTTTGGATTTTTTAATAAATAATTTATCTTATCAGCTAAATTATTTACCAGATTTTTGTCTTTGTCTATCAACAGTGCAGAATCCTTCGTGACATACTCTGGAATTCCTCCCACCCTAGTTGCAATCAATGGTGTACCCGTAGCTTGTGTTTCAATACATACAAGTGGTGCTGGATCCTGAAATAATGATGGCATAACTGCTATATCTGCTATATTGTAATATTTGTATAATTTCGTTTGATGTACAAAGCCCGTAAATATAATTTGTCTAGGAGACGCTTCAATAATCTTTGCCACTTCTTTTTCGTATGGTGTATTTGTTTTACTTCCAAAATTAGCACTTCCAATAATCAGTAATGTCACATCATCGTATTGAACCTGTTGAAATGCTTGAAGCAATTCCCTAACACCTTTTTCTTCCACTATTCTTCCTGTAAACAAAATTACTTTATTTTGTTCTGGTATACCTAATTTTTTCTTTAATTCTTTTTTTTCTTGTTCCGTAATTATTTTATCAAATCGTTCTATATTTGCACAATTATATAATGGCTTTATCTTCTGCTTAGAACATCCTGTATTCTTTCTCCATTGTTCACCTATATAATTACTAACTGGAATCAAATAAGAAAAGCACTTATCTTTCCGCTTATTTCCCATTCCATCCCAATGAATATGAACTAATAATTTATCCTTAGGAATAATCTTACTTAATGCTGGCAATTGTGTTGTAGGTCCCGCTTCAAAAATAAACATATCTTGATTCTTAATATTCTTTAATACCTTTAAACACTTCTTAAACTCTAATGAAAATGGAATATAAATATTCATATGCTTTAATACTCTATACATTTGAAATACTAATCTATTTAATAATTTATTGGATTGATTTACATAGATAAATTCAACATTTTTAAATTGTTTTGATTGCTGTTTCGCCTGATCATCTTCTACACTAATTACCGTAAAATGATATTTGTCCATCCTTTCATTTTCCATTAAAATATATTCCACCAAAGTTTCAACTGCTCCCCCTTTGGTTGTTGGAATCGGCAGCGAACATTGTGTGATAATACAAATATTCTTTTTCTCCATTCTCACCATCTCCTATATTAATTTCTTTTGCTGTTGATTATATTAAATACTCTTCTTTTCCCATCCTGAAATTCAGGTAATTTGAAATACGCAATTAAATACATACTATTAGGAAGCAATGAGCAAATTACCATCTTTATAACCAAACCTAAAATTCCATATATATTTATACTCTTACATAAATAATCTGTTACTAGAGCTACAATGATTGTTACTATTAAATAGAAAAACATTCTTAATAAATATTCTTTTGAACTTCTTTTAAATAAATACTTAAACAAAGTCCATGTCTCCCATGGAAAATAAATGAATACCATAACAATTATGGTAGATAATAATACACCTGCAACTCCTATTGTTTTACATAAAACAATGTTTACAACTAGATTTACAACCACTCCTACATATGGTTTCCAGAAATCTTGTTCCCACATACCAGCTGCATCTTTATAAGTTAATCCTATTCTTCTAACTAACCAAGAATAAAAATATATTGCAAATAATACAACAATATAATTAGGAAATAACATTTTTTCTCCCATCCATATTTTCATAAATGGTTGATATAAACAATATAAACATACGGAAAACCAACCAACTAACCAGCTATTCATAAATGTTAATGTTTCAAAGTTAGAATAAACTCTTTCATCATCAGATACAACGATGCTATTACCGATACTTGCTGTAACAGCTGTATAAATTACACTAACAACTCCAATCAATGCATTAATAATTTGATAATAGTTTCCATATATAGCCAAAATCTCCAAACCAAGAATTGATGAAATAACTATACTATCCGCAGCTGTTATTACAGTTGAACCTATTTTATGACCTAATAAAGCCTTAATTTTAACAAACAATTCTTTAATAAATCCTTTTTCTAATTCTCCTCTACATTCAAATTGTGGATACGTTCGATCAACCATAACGCTTCTTATTAAATTCTGAATTAGTGTACTCAATGGTAAAAATATAATGTATACATAGTAATTTTGAGTAAATATCAATGCAAGAATCTGAGCAATATACATTCCCGCATTTGTAGCAGCCGCTAATCTGCTTTCTATTCCGTTCTTTTGAGATGCTTCCCATAATGACTTTTTATATGCAAACAAAAAATAACTTAATGCTGTATTGACTAAATATATCAAATATAATATATATATGTTAATATCCTTAGGGTAAGTCCCACTAATTAAAAATCTTAGGAATGGTAATAAAATTAATCCTACTACTGAAATTATCACTCCAATTACTCTGTAAAACTTTTTGTAAACTTTTAATAATGCACAAATTCTTTCTTCATCATTTTCTGCCATTGGCTTGTACATACTATAAACTAACGCACTTCCAACTCCCAATTCAGATAATGATAAAACCATTAATATAGAAGTAAACAAACTATTTAAACCTAAATATTGCACTCCTAATTTTTTTATCATAACTGCCTTAATAATAAAAGGAAAAATTAATGCAATCAACTTAAACATTAACCCACCTATGATATTATTAATTGATTTTTTTGTTCTCGACTCATCTATATTCATAATTTCTCCTATCGACCATATATGTAATTTCTCAATAGTAATCCATAATATTTTAATCCTAATTTTCTTTTAAAATCCTTTTCTACGGCTTTATATCCTTTATTCTCAAATAAATTTAATATTCTTTCACGTTCTTCTGTTCTTTGACTTGGTCTACTTAACTGAGCATTGCCTTGTTTTATATCATTTAATTGAGTTCTTACTAGTTCAAATGCACTTTGTGTGTTTTTTAATAGTATTTTCCCTTTTTGATCATTAATCATCACGCATGACCATGACTGATCAAAATCCATCTTTATTTTTCCTTCAAATATTTTTTGTATTCCCCAATAATCTCCTATTGTCATATCGGAACATCTAGCTTCTTTTGCATATTTACACACATAACAATTTTCTCTATATATTAATGATTTCAAAAAATAATGGTAATATGATAGTAGATGTGCTGGATAAATTTTTTCTGTCTTTTTCCCATTTATTTCTTCTACTAGTTTTGCTTTAAATCCTTTTCCCTTACTTTTATCTCTAAATAAGAAATCACAAATTTCTCTATTTTTAGAACTCTTGCATTTTAAAAATTCATTATATAAATATACTGATGGTACCCCATGGCAAATAATATCTATTGTATATAATTCATCATAATCTGCGGCCATTTTTTTGACTGCTGAAACCTGACAAGGTGTTCCGCAAAAAAGTATTTTTTCTTTTTTGCTAATCAACTGCTTTATTTCCGGTAATGCATCCGTAATATCACTTTGTACATATTTAGATCCTTGCATCTTTTCTATGTCATTTAATTTGTTAGTTACCCTATGATAGCAAGTCGCTATTCCCTTTTTAAACTCCATAACAGATCCACAAACCCATCCTCCTGATTTGATAAACTGCTCTGCGATTGTTGCAAAAACTCCTCCCGACGCTGATTTACTTAACACCCTTTTATTTTTTGTTAATGCCGCATAGCTCTCTATTGGCGTATTAAATATTTCTTCACTATTATAGCTACATATTTTTGTACACATCCCACATTGAATACAAAGTTCCTCATTTATTTCAGGATAAATAAAACCTTTACTATCTTCTTTCATTACTATTGCATTTTTTTTGCAAACAGTTGTGCATAATCCACATCCACAGCATTCCCCTTTATTGTTAAATACTTCCATAATTATCTTGTATGATGTTTATAGAAACAAAAACATCATATTTCCTTTCTTTTTTGATCTGTGGTTTAATACATTCAGATACTGTGGACTTTTGATTTTTACCTGTAGCTCTGACTACTCAACAGGAGTGTATTGCCGCTACCTTTATCTGAATTGTTTATAAGCTGGATGTTGCCAGAGTGTTTTCCCTGAGTACTTATTTCAATCAAGTCTACGATGATAATCGCTGGTGGATATCACAGTATCAGACTTTATGAAAGAGAGGTACAACCTCATGATTTATCTTGGCATTGATATTGCTAAACTCAACCATTTCGCTTCTGCAATCTCCTCAGATGGCGAAATACTCATCGAGCCGTTCAAATTCACAAACGACTATGATGGATTCTATCTACTGCTTTCTAAACTGGCACCACTGGACCAGAACAGTATCATCATAGGTCTTGAGTCAACGGCACACTACGGTAACAACCTTGTTCATTTTCTTATCAACAAGGATTTTAATGTGTGTGTTCTTAATCTATTCAGACTTCATCTATGCGTAAGAATAATATCCGCAAAACGAAGACTGATAAAGTCGACACCTTTATTATTGCTAAAACTCTCATGATGCAAGACTCTCCAAGGTTCCTTACCTTAGAGAATCTTGACTTTATCGAATTGAAAGAACTCGGCAGATTCCGTCAAAAGACCGTTAAGCAGCGTACCCGTTTGAAAATACAGCTGACTTCTTATTTAGATCAGGTCTTTCCTGAATTGCAGTACTTCTTTAAATCCGGTATTCATCAGAACTCTGTCTATGCTCTCCTTAAGGAGGCTCCGACACCTAATGCAATCGCTTCCATGCATATGACTCATCTTGCAAGTCTCCTTACCAGGACTTCTCATGGTCATTTCAATAAAGAGACTGCCAGAAATTTAAGAGTTCTCGCACAAAAGTCTGTCGGTATCAACGACAGTGCCCTATCTATTCAGATAACTCAGACCATTGCACAGATCGAGTTATTGGATAGCCAGTTGTTCCACACAGATCTTGAAATAGCAAATCTAGTCACCTGCTTACACTCTGTGATCATGAACATTCCTGGCATTGGTTCCACTAATGGCGGAATGATCCTCGGTGAGATCGGCGATATCCATCGCTTTTCTACACCTAATAAACTACTTGCATTCGCTGGACTTGATCCTTCTGTTCATCAGTCTGGTAATTTTCAGGCTCAACGGACTCGAATGTCTAAACGGGGATCACGCGTGTTACGCTTTACCCTCATGAATGCAGCTCATAACGTTGTCAAAAACAATCTTACATTCAAAACTTATTATGACAAGAAACGTGCCGAAGGCCGTTCCCATTACAACGCCCTTGGGCATTGTGCCGGTAAACTTGTCAGAGTTATCTGGAAGATGTTGACTGACAATGTAGAATTTAATCTCGAATAAAGAGATCTGTATACTAATATCGATAGATTTAAAAAGCACCTTTAGGGAGCTTTCTTAAAGTTACCCTTTTTTTACCATCGATACAAAAAAGAAATTTTTACCTAATTTATACTTGACTTTTCATAGCTGGTCTCCTTAGCTATATTTTAAACTTAACTTTTCGATATCGTGATTTTTCATTATTGTTCATCGTAGCTACTGTAATTAATATAAAGCTGTACTGTATACAATAAAAATTCATAGAATTTCCTATACAATATGTTAAAAATAGATACAATGTACTTGTCATAACTATCAAAGTATTCTTTCTTCCAAATTTATTTAAAATTTTCAATGGAATATTCATGATGTACCAAATAATCCAAATAATAAATGGAATAAAACCTAATTCAGCATACATTCTTACAATGGTATTATGTGCCGCAAACCCAGTGGTGTCATACATTGTTTTATCAACAAACGTAAAACCCTTTCCTATATAAATCGGTGATATTTCATAATATTTTGCCAAATTCTGATAAACATTCTGACGTCCAGTAACATCAGCCCCTATTTTATCTACTATTATTTGAAATACATCCCATTTTACAATACATATATACCCAAAGCTAAATATTAACAAAATAATTCCTATCACTTTTATCATTAATGATATATCAATTTGAGATTCTTTAATTAACCACATGACTATTCCAGTGAATAAAACTGCTATAAATTCCGTTCTTTTAAATCCCAAATATGAACAAATCAGCAATATGATAATATACATCATTTTGGTTCTAAAATTATCTTCTTCATCAAATAATACAAAATACAATATATAAAATCCTGTTGCTAATGTAGCATCTTGTACTTCTATACAACTAGCAAAATTATATAATACAGAACCAAATGGAAAATCAGTACTTAATGCTGCCTGTGGTAAATATTGTAAAAACACACCCATCCCATATAAATGTATACAATATATTAAATTTGCCAAAATACTAATTAAAATAGCCCATACTGAATATTTAATTACTTTCTTTCCAAAAAAATATGTTGTTGAAATCGCACTGGTAATCGCCAATATCAAATATAAAATATTACTAACCATTCTCGTAATATTTCCTGTATTTGCTCCACTTGGCGCATGAAATATAAAAATAAATAATGACCACGCCATTATCATCAATAATGGATATACATATATTTTAATAATTGTTGCGCTATTCCCTTTTATTTTTCTATTTTTAAAAACACAAACTCCTAAATAAGATATCGCCCAAAGAAACGCTATCAAATACTTATACCAAAAAACCACTTGTGCTCCACCAAAATAAAAAGAAAATGCTATTGCCATAGAAATAATATATATAGGTACCATATCATTTTCTCCTTTTACTCTTCACTTTGATTTTTCCAAAAATATTCTATTACTTTGTCTATTCCATCTGTTTTTTCTGGTCGTTGTTCTGTTTTTTTATTTCGTTTTATAACAAAATCTTCAAATTTTCCAATAACCTTAGCCGGATTACCTCCTACTATAGTTCCCTCTGGTACATCTTTTGTAACCACACTACCTGCTGCAACAATTGCATTTGGACCAATTTTCACATCATACATTATAGTAGAATCTGCACCTATCATCACATTCTCATAAACTTCAATTGATCCTATGTAATATTTCATTCTTCCATATTTTTGTTTGAAACCATCTATTTTATTAACCATAACGCCTATCATGTCATGTGTTATAAATCTAACATTTGCAGCTACTCTGACATTATCATGCAATGAGAGTAAATATGGTTCTGCAGGTATATCTTTTGTATGATAATAGCAATTTTCTCCCATTGAAAAAAAAACCTTATTCTTTTTTAACCATTCTGTTCTCTTCTGTGCAGATGGTATTAAATACATCATCAATTTAGCTTTTTTTATATCTCTTGATTTTACAAACATATTCTTTTACCTTCCTAAAATGATTTTTAACAAATGATAGCATCTATATTTCATCAAGTATGCTACTAATCTGTATTTAAGCGGTAACAAATGAATTGGGTATCTTTGAAATATCTCATTCATATCTTGATCTTCACAAATATTATGTAATGCTTTCATCATTTTATTTTTCCCAATAATCTTTTCATGTCGTATAATCTGTCTTGCATTTGTTCTTGCACGTGCAATTAAAAATCTGTCTCCTCTCCTATTAGATACCTCTTCTCCATAAATAGGAATTAATTTCTTTATAATTTCTTTATAAAGTTTTTTTACTTTATTAAATCTGTCTGTACGAAACACTTTAGATAGCGAATTAGGATTTACACAATAAAAATATACAGGCTCTGGAATTGCTACAACACAATTACACTTAGATAAATAATCAATATCAAAAATCACATCTTCAGATATAAATTGTCGTTCAGAAACAAAGCTTATATCATACTCATCAAACACTTTTTTTCTAAATAAAGCTTTCCAGACTGAGACTTCCATAATTGTGTCTTTTTTTTCATTCGGTTCTGTTGCAATAAAATCCAACAACAAGTCTTTTACTTCTTGTTTTCCTTTCCAAACCCTTTCTTTCGTTACAACTTTACTTTCCTTTATCTTTTCACCATCAGCATAAAAAATTCCACCATACACAACATCTGCTTCATATTTTTTTGCTGCTTCATATAATAAATGACACATATTCTCTGTTACATAATCATCTGAATCTACAAATATTATATACTTTCCTTGTGCAATTTCTAATCCACTATTTCTTGCAAATCCTAAACCACCATTTTTCTTATGTATAACCTTAACTCTCTGATCAATTTTGGCATATTCTTCACACATTTTAGGACATTCATCTGGTGATTCATCATCTACTAAAATAATTTCTATATTTCTATATGTTTGATTTAATAATGTCTTCATACATCTATCTAAATATTTTTGTACATTATAAATGGGAACTATGATACTTATTAATTCATTATTATCTGACATTTATTTTCTCCTAATTATTTATGCAGTACTTTTTTTATTTTTAATCTAACTCCAATCGGAAATGCATTAAATATTGTATGTACAATTATCTGTTTTCTATATTTTTTATGAAAATATTCATCTATACTACTATATCCCTTTTGAGAATATAACTTCATCAAATTTTCTCTTTTCTCTGGTCGCTTTGAAGGATGTTTTAATTGGCCATTTTTATTTGCAATCTTTTCAAACTGCGTTTTATACATCGACATATCAAATATATCTTGTATCTTATCCATTCCTTTTTTACTATTTGCAATAATACATGATATTCCATTTTCTACATCAAACTCTTTATTTTTTAATAACTCAGGATTTTCTGTTTCTATCCCCCAATAATCCCCTAAAGTAACATCACCTGGGCGTTTAGAGCATGCATACTTACATGAATAACAATTCTCCCTATAATTAAATCCATCTAGGAAAAATGTATTATACGATGCCAATCTGGCAGGAATATAAACTATCTTTTCAGTTCCATTCTTCATTTCAAACTGTATTCGACCATTCATCCCCCAACCTTTTTTCTTATCCCTAAAAATATAATTTTTCACACTCTTAGCATTTCTCTTCTTCGTTTCATTTTGAAGAAAATCGTCAAACATTCGAGCACTAGGCACCCCATGGCAAATCACATCCACAGTACAAAGATTCTCATAATCTTTTCTCAAATACCCATACAACCCAGCAATCTGGCAAGGTGTTCCAGAAAATAAAACTTTTTTACCTGAATCCAATTCCTTCTTAGCTTCCATATAAATATTTTCAATCGCAGATTGCACATACTTAGATCCTTGTAATCTATATAACTGTGAAAGCTCTCTCACTGCAACATGATGCGGATGTGCATGTCCATCTTCAAAATCTAACGCTGCTCCAAACACAACTCCCCCTTCTTTCAATACAGAAGTTGCCATGGCTGCAAAGACTCCTCCAGATGCAGACTTCATCAATTCAGCCTTATTCTTATTTACCGCCGCATAACATTTAATCGGAGCGTTTTTAACTTGCCCATTCTGATAAGCACAAACCTTCTTACAAGCTCCACACTGAACACATTTTGTCTCATCAATCTGTGGATATAAAAATCCATACTCGTCTTCTTCCATGCGAATCGCATCTTTAGGACAGACATTCATGCACGCACCACATGCACAACAATTTTTCTTGTCATCAAATAAAATAATTTTATCCTTGGACATTCTATACTCCTCTATTTTCCTTTGATCACTCGTCGCAAATAATCAATACTTGCTTCTCGTTTCTCATCAATAATCTCATTCACTACAATATAATCAATTTCATCTCTCATCTTCTCTAAATCCAATTTGAAATCTTTATCAATTTTACGATTTGGGATATGTAATTCTCTTAATAGTGCTCCAACTTTTTTGATTCGGCTCTCATTTGTTAAATAAACTTTAAATGGTCTCTCATTCAAAATTGAGAATACTGCTCCATGGAATGTTCCAGTAAATACAAAATCTGCATTTCTAAACATTTCAACCCATTCAAATGGTGCCAGATCTACTGTAATATCTGTATATTGCTTATCACATTCTCCTGCCCCATATACTGCATAACCATGTTCCTTTGCATATGCAAAAATCTGTTTCTTGATCTTTTTAGGTAAATGCTCACAATAGTAAAATAATATATAAGGTTTCTTAGAAACTTTTAATTTTGCTTTTGGAAACTTACTTAAAAATGTTGGATCTAGTACTCTTGTTGGATAGTTCCCTGTAATATGTTCCACTAAATCTGCTGTCAGGTCATCTCTTGCTGATATTGCTTTAAATCTTTTAATCCCATCTTCTACATATTTTGGAATTGCATCATTTGCACTAGATTTTCCAACACTTGGTGCATATGCTACTAAATTCTTACACGTTAATCCATGTCCAAATTTAACTTTTGCATCACCTTTTCCATCTTTAAAATTCCAGACCTCATCACTACCAACAATAATATAATCGTAATTCATCTTGTTAATCTGTTTTGCAGAAAAGCAGACTTTAGACAATGTCATATATCTTTTTCTTGCTTTTGAAAAAATTCCAGGAATTCTGATTTTTCTTAACCATTCCTTGATTCCTTCTCGATCTTTATAAAAACGGAACCATCCGCCTACATTTATCACAAAATGTTTTACATTAATGCAATTAATTATTTCGACCTGATCATCAGGGAATGCTTTCGCCATTGCTTCTCTTAATGCATATGCTTGTAAAAAAGCACCATAGTTATCTATATATTGATGTGTTAAAATACCAATTTTCATCGATTCTCCTCATATAATTCTATATATCGTTCCTGTAATTTCTTAGCTTCTTCAACAATATTATATTGATTCTTAGTTATCACTTCATAATTATTTTTTCTATACTGATCTTCTAAAGCTTTCTCTAAATGCTCAACCCATTGTTTCTTGTCTGATGTGGAAACAAAAAATGCCTTATCTGTTAGTCCAATCTCTCTCGTTATGTTATCTGAAAATACACATGGTAAATCTGCTGCCTGTGCTTCTACTCCTACAACAGGCAACCCTTCCCATACTGACGGCAAAACAAAAGCATCGAATGCCTGATACCACTCATTCGCATTTCCTACATTTCCTACAAATAAAACAGCATCTTCAATTCCAAGAGTTTGAACTTTTTCCTTGATTTTAGGCATTAGTTCTCCATCTCCTAATAAAACCAGTTTTGTATCCTTATGATTTTTATAATATTCCACAAAAACATCAATTAAAAAAGTATGATTTTTCTGTACCATAAAACGACCCACATGCCCTATTACTTTTTTATCTTGTAGATGATATTCTGATCTAATTCTATTTCTTATTTCTTCATTATACAAAAATCGTTCAACTTCTATTGCATTGGGGATAAATTCATAGTCTTTGTTTTCAACGACTTTATTCCCAAAATAACATCTTGCTGCTTCTATACCACATGTAAACTTATGATTTATATTATATTTTAATCGACTTCTACAAAAAATCTTAATCGGCCATTTCCAGTCCTTGGTAATGCTCGCTCCATGTGCATGAAATATTCTAACAGGAATTTTATTCTTTTTCGCCGCATGTAATGCATAAACACCCAATGCGCCATTGTGTGCCTCTACTATTTTATATTGGGGATATTTTTCAAATAGTTTTTTCATATATTTTAAATATTGAGGATACTTTGCCGGATTTAAACCTGGGGTATGAAAAATATGGCCTCCCATTTGCTTTATTTCTTCATCATAAGCTCCTGGTTTAGTCTTATTACACAAAAAATCAAATTGAACTTTTTCATGATCCATATGTCGGTAATAATTCATAAGCATTGTTTCAATTCCTGCTCTATCCATATTACTTACAGAATGTAATACTCTAATCATTTTGCTTTCCTTTCACCTTAACAACCTCAAATAGAAGCCACACTACTATTCTCTATAATTTTTCCTTGCAGCTTTTCTTTCCTCTATAAACCTCAACAGTCCTATTCACAACATCTTCCCAATCATACCTACCACAAATATACCCAGACGCTTCACTCTTATACTTCTCCACAAGCCCCACATCATCACAAACCATCTGCAGCTTTTCCTTAAGGTCTTCCACATTAGCCTTCTTAAACAAAATCGCCTTATCCTCAACCACATCAGCAATCTCAGCAATATCAGACCCGATCACACAGTTTCCATAGCTCATAGCCTCAAGCAGACTAAGTGGCATTCCCTCCAACTTAGAAGGCAACACATAAACATAAGCATTACTATAAATCTCTTCCAGCATCTTCCCTGAAACAAATCCAGTAAAGATAATATTCGGATCATCTCCAGCCATCTCTTTCAGCATCTTCACGTATCCATCCGTATCACTCGTAGCCCCAGCGATCACCAGTTTCTTATCTGTTTTGAGTTCCTTATAAGCCTCAATCAAGAAATGTATTCCCTTTTCTTCTGTCAGTCGTGATAACGCACAAATATACTCATCCTTATGAAGTCCAAACTTCTGAGTGATCAAATTTGCTTTTCGATTCTCATGTGTCATAACCCCATTCGGAATCAAAACAGTATCCCTGTCATAAAACTTCTTAAAATACTTCTGTACTTTTTCACTTAATACAATCACTTCATCTGCATACTTTGCTGCAATATATTCCCCAAACTTAATATATCTGGAACCAAATCCGTGTTTCCATTTATCTCTCGCCCAGTCAATTCCATGAATCGTTACGATACAGCGCTTTCCAAACAGTTTCGGAATCCATAGAAATACACTTGGTCCTTCTGCATGAAAATGTACAACATCATATTTTCCAAATGCTGCACAAATTGCAGCAGAAAAAGAGGATGTCATCGCTGCTAATCCTCTTTTATTGATCGTTATTACTTTCTTTAACTGAACTCCCCTATACTTTTTCCTTTTTACAGTTTTTACATATTCATTTTCCACTTTATCGCCAGATCGGTTAAAGCATGTTACTTGGTGGCCTTTTTTTATCATTAATGGACACATAATCGTCAATACACGTTCAATTCCACCTCTTCTAGATGGAACAACCTTATGACCGATCATCGCAATTCTTAAATTCTTGTTACCTCTTTTTTTCAATTTGATAGTCCCCTTCATTCAATCAACAATCAACTAATCCACAACTCCACACTCTCAAATCTACCTACTGTGCCCCATCATCCCCACAAACAACAAGCCACACTGTCTTAATCAATATCCCAATATCCCTCCAGATAGACCAATGATCGATATAATCAACATCCATCTGAACAATCTCCTCAAAGTCTGTGATCGTGCTTCTTCCGCTAACCTGCCAAACCCCAGTCAATCCAGGCTTCTGGCAAAGTCTCTTCTTATGGTAAGCACTATACTGTTCAAACTCATCCACTGTAGGCGGTCTTGTCCCTACCAGACTCATATCCCCCTTCAGTACATTCCAAAACTGTGGAAGTTCATCAATACTTGTCTTCCTGATAAACTTTCCAACCTTGGTAATTCTCGGATCGTCTTTCATCTTAAACATCAATCCGTCCATCTCATTCTGTGCCATAAGCTCTTTCTTGCGCTCTTCCGCATCCTGATACATCGAACGGATCTTATAGATTTTGAAGATCCTTCCATTCTTCCCAACTCTCTTCTGTGAGAAGAACAGCGGCCCCGGTGATTCTAGCTTCACCAGTGGTCCAACAATGATCACTGCGATCGCTGTGATCAACATTCCAACCAATCCCCCGGCAATATCCATTGCTCTCTTCATCATCAGCATGACAAATGATACATTATGACCAGAGAAACTTACACTTTCATAAGGACCAACTTTCTCAAGTGATCGTTCCAGATTCTCATTGATCTGAAACTGGGAAATGTTAAGATTCGTCTTAATTCCCATGTCCTCAAGGTTCTGTACTGTCATCGCGATCGGGAATTCGTCATCCATCGGTATATATAAGAATACTTCATCCACAACCGACCGCATCGCATATTCAAAAATACTTCGATACGAATGTGCTACAACCGGAATCTCGTTGATGAGCCATCCTGTCATGTCTTTGTCCACAACTGCAACACTTGTGATCCACAGGTCCCAGTTCTTCTCTTCCATGATATTCCCGATTACTTCTTCTGCATGATCACTCGTTGTGATGATCATCATCTTTCTTGCATAAGAATGATCCTTTCTTCTTGATAGCCAATACTTCCGATAAACTCGATGTGTGATCTGCATCCATACAAAACTGAATCCAGAAGTAAAGATATAGATAAATCTGGAGTAATCTTTTGCATCTTGGATCAGGAATGCAACCATCGCCATTCCTGCTGCCATCAGGATGACCGTCTGCAAATTCATTCTCATTTCTTCTATAAATTTGCGCTTAAAAAAACCACGATTCGGACGAAACAGAAAGTAGATCATCATAAGTACTACGATCGCAATGAGCCAACGATAATACGTATCGTTCCCCATCACGGTATACCCTGTTTCAATATTTCCAAACCGCAGCCATACTGCTGCAAAATAACCAACAGTAACTCCCACCAAATCTAATAAAAAGATCAGGAAGTTCTGCATCTGTAATCTTGTTGCTTCCATATTCTATTTCATCCCCATTTATTTTTACACTTTGTGTTAATTATCCATACTTTTCAAAGTATAGCATATATTTTCTAAATTTCAATACGAATCTTTGTTCTTTTTGTCGAACTTTAATTTTTTTCTTATTTTGATGTAAGTGTCAAAAGTATAAATTGCGTTTGTGCTTGCACAAATAAGCAATTTATACTTATTGACACTCTTATCACTATATATCTGCTAGATAGCTTTCAATGCCATCTAAGATACATTGAACAGCTTTTTTCTGATAGTTATTATCTTGAAGTGACCTTAATTCCTCAGGATTAGATAAAAAACCACATTCCACGATCACGATCGGATAAGGATTATCCCGAAACAGATAATACTCAGCATTTGCCTTTGCCTCCCTGTGATTGTTCGGATCAAGCCCCTTGATCAAAGCAGACTGGATATGATCCGCTAACTGCTTTGATTTTTCAGACCCTTGCGGATAGAAAACCTGAGCTCCATGGACATCACTGCTTGGATAACTATTCTGATGAATGCTGATCACTGCCATAGGATCATTCTCAAAAATGAACTGCTTTCGATTGGATAGATCACTTCGTTTCTCATTTTCTTTCGAATCCGCAAGATTATAGTCCCCATTTCTTGTCATATATACTTTATAATTTTTCTTTTCCAGAAGTTTTTGAAGCTTTAATGCAAGAGAAAGATTGATATCCTTTTCTAAAATATTCGAATTTCCAACCTTCCCAGGATCAGAACCGCCATGTCCGGCATCGATACAGATCACATTTTGATTCTTGACAGTCTGTGCAACAAAGATAGGGAATGTAATAGAAGAAACAGATAATAAAACGACGATCAGAAGAACACCCCAGAAGATGAAACGATGTTGTTGATTCATAGGAAGAACATCCTTTTTCTTTCTATTATATGATGTAAGTGTCAAAAGTATAAATTGCGAAGTCTCAATGGTGCAATACTTTATTTTTTCCATATTTAATGTTATAATAAATCCAAATGACTACATTTAATCATTGAAGAAAGATTAAAAGTCAGGAGAGTTTAATATGGAAACAAGACTTGTAAAAATTAATAATATGGAAGATTGCAAAAAGGACATGGAAGAAGCAGGAGAGCTGATCAAAGCAGGCGAACTTGTTGCATTTCCAACAGAGACAGTCTATGGTCTTGGAGGGAATGGATTACTTCCTGATGCGGCAAAGAAGATCTATGCAGCGAAGGGAAGACCTTCTGATAATCCATTGATCCTTCACGTATGTGATATGCAGATGGTAGAATCTCTGGTCAAAGAGATTCCAGATAATGCAAGACGTGCGATGGAACATTTCTGGCCGGGACCTATGACGGTAATCTTGCAGAAAGCGGATCAGGTACCAGATTGTGTGACAGGCGGACTTGATACAGTAGCGATCCGTATGCCGGATCATCCAGTTGCATTAGAGCTGATCAGAAGATCAGGAGTGCCGATCGCAGCACCAAGTGCGAATACATCTGGGCGTCCAAGTCCGACAAAAGCAGAACATGTCATGGAAGATCTTCATGGAAAGATTCCGATGATCTTAGATGGGGGAGCTGTTATGGTAGGTGTAGAATCAACGATCATTGATTTTACAGAAATAGTTCCAGTGATCCTAAGACCAGGATGGATCACAAAGGAGTCCATGGAAGAATTTCTTGGGTGTGAAGTATTGATGAATACATCTTTAAAAGCAAGCGATCACGGAATTCCAAGAGCACCTGGAATGAAGTACAAACACTATGCACCAAAGGCGGAGATGGTGCTTGTATTAGGCGATGATCAGGAGAAAGTCGTTGATCATATCAATCAGCTTGCGAAAGAACAAAAGGAACAGGGTAAGAAGATAGGAATCATTGCATCGGATGAGACAAAAGACCTCTATCAGGCAGATGAAGTTATTTCTGTAGGACAGAGAGCACATCTCGAGACAGTAACAGCACATTTATATGATGTATTAAGAGAATTTGACCATAAGGATGTTGATATGATCTATTCCGAAGGATTTGAAGGTGAACCCTTAAGTGAGGCGATCATGAACCGTATGGTAAAAGCAGCAGGACATGAAATCCTCCGTATTTAAAAAGGAGAATATTTTGAAGAAGATAATAATGGTGAGTACGAATAATACGTGCCGAAGCTTTATTGCAGAGTCGATCCTTCGCCAGTATCTTTTGGATGCAGATCAGAAGAATGTTGAAGTGATCTCAAGAGGGCTGGTCGTATTATTTCCAGAACCTGTCCATGTCAAAGCAGCAGATATGGTAATAAAGACGTGCGGGATTGAAAGTCTTGATTTTCGGTCGGCGCAGCTTACGCAGGAAGAAGTAGAAGAAAGCGATCTGATCTTAACCATGACAGAAGAGCAGAAAGATAAGATTTTAGAAGAATATCATGGATACAAAGAGATCGCGACATTGAACGAATATGCCAGAGTGGAAGGTGCGATCATTGACCCATACGGCATGGAAGATGACGACTACGAGCGCTGTTTTGAACAGATTGCCCGTTTAGTTAAGAAAATATGGCAAGAAAGACTAGGAGGAAACAAAATGATAGGTATTGGTAGTGATCACGGTGGATATGCATTAAAACAGGCAGTTATCAAACATCTGGAAGAAAAAGGATATGCAGTGAAAGATTATGGATGTTATTCAGAAGAATCCTGCGATTATCCAGTTTATGCAAAAGCAGTAGCGAATGCAGTCAAAGACGGAGAAGTAAAACAGGGAATCCTAATCTGTGGAACAGGAATCGGAATCTCTATTACAGCGAATAAGATCAAAGGAATCCGTGCAGCACTTTGTAGTGACACATTCAGTGCACATGCAACAAGAGAACATAATGATGCAAACATTCTTGCAATGGGAGCACGTGTTGTTGGAGAAGGTTTAGCACTTGATATCGTTGATACATTCCTTGAGACAGAATTCTCAAATGATGAGAGACACATTCGTCGTATCAATATGATCGAAGACTAGAAGAGAAAATCAAAGCTATATAAAAATAAGATATAAGCCATATGAATAAAGAAGATATGCAGACAGTTTTTTAGAAGTGATCAACAGTTTGCATGTCTTTTTTTGTATACAAAATCACTTTGAAGATGATAAAAAACAGTTAAGATTCAGTTAAGAAGCAGAAAAAAATTATCAGATCTTAACACGAAAAAACTGACCAATGTTCATTTGTATACACTGAAAACCCTTATGTTTTGGTGCTTTTTACTAAATTTAGAAGTGGTTCTTTGTAAGTATTAAACAAAAAACAAACACAATCTTAACGGAAAAAGAATTGACAAATAAAAATTTGAGGAATAAAATAACTTCCAGAACAAGGGTGTTTACAAGATATATCGTAGACACTCTTTTACTTTTGCAGGAATTAAACCCTTGGATCTCTGCAAAAAATTAAAATTAAAGAAGGTGAGGAGAAAATGGGTTCATTGGGAGATTATCTGATGGAAGAGTTGTCACTTAAGACAAGCTTTACGATCCCCATTGGCGGAGGTATTCCAGTACCACAGTCAGCCGTAACAACATGGGTGATCATGGCAATCGTAGTGTTGCTCTGCATCATATTCGTACGGAACCTGAAAGTCATACCAGAAGGACCGCAAGTTTATGTGGAAGCCTTAGTTGGTTTCATCTATAACTTCATCGGTGGTCTGGTCGGCGAAAAAGGGAAACGTTACATACCGTTTCTTGGAACAATTCTGATTTATCTTGGCTGTGCAAATATTTCGGGATTTTTCAGAGCGAAACCGCCAACGAAAGATCTGAATGTTACCGCAGGATTAGCGATCATCAGTTTGTTTTTGATCATATATTCCGGAATCCACGAGAAAGGATTGAAGGGATATATACACAGTTATGTGGAACCTATGCCAATGATGGCGGCCATTAACATCCTTGAATTATTTACAAGACCGTTATCACTGTGTATGCGACTTTTTGGAAATGTCTTAGGAGCATTCGTTTTGATGGAATTGATCACACATATCGCACCAGCAATCGTGCCATTACCATTTAGTTGTTACTTCGACTTTTTCGATGGGTTGTTGCAGGCATATGTATTTGTATTGTTAACATCACTGTTTATCAGTGAATCAATTGAGTAAGATGTATCATGACAGATACACAAATTTAATTTTTATTTAAAAGGAGATTAGAACTATGGGATTAGCAGCTATTGGAGCAGGAATTGCAGTATTAACAGGTTTAGGAGCAGGTATTGGTATCGGTGTTGCAACAAATGGAGCACTTGGAGCGATCGCAAGACAGCCAGAAGAAGCTGGAAATATCAATAAAACATTATTACTTGGTTGTGCATTAGCCGAAGCTACATCAATTTATGGATTGGTTGTTGCGATTCTGTTAATCGTAATGAAATAGAAGTAGGAGGCGGAAGATATGTTTCTGAAATTAGACTGGGGCATTATCTGGCCGATCGTCAACATTGTCGTATTTTATCTGTTGCTTAGAAAATTCTTATTTGGTCCAGTCAGTGAGGTCATGGAGAAAAGAAAAAAAATGATCTCAAGTGACTTAGATGATGCAGCACAGACGAAAGCTGAAGCAGAAGAGATCAAGCAGGAATACGAGAAAAACCTTGCACAGGCAAAGGATGAGGCAGGACAGATCGTTTCCGACGCAAGAGCAAGAGCCAAGAATGAATACCAGAATAAGATGGATCAGACAAAAGAAGAGATTGCTCTTATGAAAGAAAATGCCCGTAAAGATATTGAAGCTGAGAAACAAAAGACGATCGCAGGTCTTCAGACAGAGATTGCAGGTATCGCACTTATGGCAGCTTCGAAAGTTGTGGAAAAAGAAGCAAACGACAAAGGCAACGAGAAGCTTTTGGATGATTTCCTGAAAGAGGCAGGTGTCTAGCATATGAAGAGAATTTCCATGACGTATGGACAGGTATTGTTTGAACTTGGAATCAAAAAAGAAAGTTTGCAAAAAGCACAGGACATGCTTCATGAAAATGAAGAACTTTTAAGTGCATTAGAGAATCCAACGATCACAAAGAAAGAAAAAGAAAATGTGGTGGAAAAGTTGTTTTCTGATGATATAAAAAGTTTCTTAAAAGTTGTATGTGATAATGATGATATCGCTTGTTTTGACGAGGCAGTTGAGTATTATGATGAACTAAAACGCAAGACAGATAAGATCATTAAGGCAGAGTTTGACTATGTGACAATGCCAAAAGACGAACAGCTTGAGCGAATCAAACAGTATCTTATGAAACAATATCAGGCGGACAAGGTAGAGCTTACTTTAAAAGAAGAGAAAGACTTGATCGGTGGTTTTGTACTGAAAGTTGGAGACCACGTTTATGATAACAGCCTGAGTGGAAAAATGAGAAAATTACAGCAGAAACTTACATGGAGGTGAGGATCAGGTGAGCAGTATCAATCCAGAAACAGTCGTTTCTGTATTAAAAGATCAAATTGAAAACTATGACCAGAAAACTGAGGTCAAAGAAGAAGGAAGAATCATTCAGATCGCAGACGGTATTGCAACAGTCTATGGAATGGACCAGGCAATGTATGGAGAACTTGTTATTTTTGAAACAGGTGTCCACGGACTTGTACTGAATGTTGAAAGAAACTGTATCGGTTGTGTTTTACTTGGTTCCGATCATGGATTAATGGAAGGATCTAAAGTAGCAAGAACCGGCGTACAGGCAGATATCCCGGTTGGAGATGCTATGATCGGACGTGTCGTTAATGCGATCGGAGAACCAATCGATGGAAAAGGTGAGATTAAAACTGACGAGAGAAGACCAATCGAACATGAGGCAGCAGGAGTTATCGACAGAAAATCTGTTGACCAGCCATTACAGACAGGTATCTTAGCGATCGACTCTATGTTCCCGATCGGACGTGGACAGCGTGAGCTGATCATCGGTGACCGCCAGACAGGTAAAACATCGATCGCAGTTGATACGATCTTAAATCAAAAAGGACAGGATGTTATTTGTATTTATGTAGCGATCGGACAGAAAGCATCAACAGTATCACAGATCGTAACAACATTAAGTAAACATGGTGCTATGGATTACTCTATCGTAGTATCCGCATCTGCAAGTGACCTTGCATCTTTACAGTACATTGCACCATATGCAGGAACAGCGATCGCAGAGCACTTTATGCATCAGGGAAAAGACGTTTTGATCGTATATGATGATCTGTCTAAGCACGCCGTTGCTTATCGTGCAATTTCCTTACTGCTGGATCGTCCACCTGGACGTGAAGCTTACCCTGGAGATGTATTCTACTTACATTCAAGATTACTAGAACGTTCTTGCCGATTAAGCGATGAACTTGGTGGTGGATCTATCACAGCATTACCGATCATCGAAACACAGGCAGGAGACGTATCCGCGTACATTCCTACAAACGTAATCTCTATCACAGACGGACAGATCTTCCTTGAAAGTGAGTTATTCTTCTCCGGTGTAAGACCAGCGGTCAATGTTGGACTTTCTGTATCCCGTGTAGGTGGAGCAGCACAGACAAAGATCATGAAGAAAGTAGCCGGAAACCTTCGTATTGACTTAGCTCAGTATCGAGAACTTGAGGTATTTACACAGTTTAGTTCAGACCTTGACGATGGAACAAAAGCAACATTAAATTATGGATCTCATCTGATCGAACTGTTAAAACAGCCACTGTACCATCCAATGGCATTACATAAACAGATTTTACTTCTGTTTGCAGCAGGTCATAAGATGTTAAATGATGTTCCAGTCAAAGAATTAAAGGCAGAGACAGAAGAAATGACAGCATTCTTTGAACAGAAATATCCAGAGACAGTGAAGAAGATCGACGAAGGCAAAGTCTTAACAGATGACATTGCAAAAGAGATCCAAGAGGCGATAGAAGCCTATTTAAAGTAGGTGATCACTATGGCAAATATCAGAGAAATTAAAACAAGGATGAACAGTATCGAAGATACATTAAAGATCACAAATGCGATGTATCTGATCTCATCTTCCAAATTAAAGAAAGCAAGAAAGCAGTTAGATGCCACAACTCCATACTTTGAAATGCTTCAGGCATCTCTGCTTGATATCATGGCACATACGCCAGATCTTCAGCACATTTTCTTAAACAAAAGAAAGAAAGAACATCCCAAAAAAGGATATCTTGTGATGACTGCAGACCGTGGACTTGCCGGGGCCTATAATCATAACATTACAAAAATGGCAGAAGAGAATATTAATGAAGATGACAAACTGTTCGTGATCGGATATATGGGACGTAATTATTTCGGACGAAGAAATGCAGCCCAGATGGACGAGGATTTCTTCTATACAACACAGGATCCTACGATTTACAGAGCAAGAAGAATTGCAGAAAAAATGATCGAGGAATATGTATCAGGAGAACTTGACGAAGTCTATATTATTTATACTAAGATGATCACATCCATTACCTCAGAACCAAAGATGATCCGTGTGTTACCATTAAACCCAGATCAGTATGAGTTTGCAGGAAAAGGAAAGAGATCACATATGACAGAATTTCAGCCATCCGTAAAGGCGGTGCTTGACCGCCTGGCACCAAACTATATCAAAGGACTTGTCTATGGTGCGATGGTAGAATCATTTTCCAGTGAATTAAACGCCAGAATGATGGCGATGGAAGGTGCAAGCAAGAGTGCGAGAGAAATGATAAGATCACTGGGACTTATGTATAACCGTGCTCGTCAGGCAGCGATCACTCAGGAGATCACTGAGGTGTGTGCCGGAGCTAAATCATTAAAGAAAGAGTAACAGTGAAGGAAGGGAAATAAAATGGAAAAAGGAAAAATCGTACAGATTCTTGGTCCAGTAATCGACGTAGAATTTGAAACTGAACAGCTCCCTTTGATTCATGACGCCTTGACCGTTGTTAATAAAGGAAAAGAAGTTGTTATGGAAGTGGAACAGCATATGGGAAATCGTACTGTGCGCTGTATCCTGTTAGCAGCCAGTGAAGGACTTCACAAAGGAATGGAAGTCACAGCAACTGGTGGACCAATCAAAGTTCCAGTTGGAAAACAGACATTAGGACGTATGTTTAACGTACTTGGAGAAGCAATTGATAAAGGAGAACCTGTAGAATCAGAAGAAAAATGGGCGATCCATCGTGAACCACCTAAATTTGAAGACCAGAGCCCTGTTGTAGAAATGTTTGAGACAGGTATTAAAGTCATCGACCTTTTAGCTCCATATGCAAAAGGTGGTAAGATCGGTCTGTTTGGTGGTGCTGGAGTTGGTAAGACAGTCTTAATTCAGGAACTGATTCATAATATCGCAACAGAACATGGTGGATATTCCATCTTCACAGGTGTAGGAGAACGTTCAAGAGAAGGAAATGACCTCTGGAATGAAATGACAGAATCCGGAGTTATCAAAAATACAGCCTTAGTCTTTGGACAGATGAATGAGCCACCTGGATCTCGTATGAGAGTTGCCCAGACAGGACTTACAATGGCAGAATATTTCCGTGATCAGGAAAAACAGAACGTGTTATTATTCATCGATAACATTTTCCGTTATGTACAGGCAGGATCAGAGGTATCAGCGCTGTTAGGACGTATGCCATCAGCCGTAGGTTATCAGCCAACACTGGCAAATGAAGTTGGTGCTCTACAGGAACGTATCACATCTACAAAGAACGGGTCTATCACATCTGTACAGGCAGTTTATGTGCCAGCCGATGATTTAACTGACCCAGCGCCAGCAACAACATTTGCTCATCTGGATGCAACAACTGTATTATCAAGAGCGATTTCTGAACAGGGTATCTATCCAGCCGTAGACCCACTGGAATCAAGCTCTCGTATCTTAGAGCCAGACATCGTTGGAGAAGAACACTATGAAGTAGCAAGACGTGTAGAAGAAGCACTTCAGAGATACAAAGAATTACAGGATATCATCGCGATCCTTGGTATGGAAGAATTAGATGAAGAAGATAAGATCACAGTATACCGTGCAAGAAAGATTCAGAAATTCTTATCTCAGCCATTTAACGTAGCGGAAACATTTACAGGAATCCCTGGTAAATACGTTCCTGTCAAAGAAACGATCCGAGGATTCAAAGCGATCTTAGATGGAGAAATGGATGAATATCCAGAACAGGCCTTCTTGATGGTCGGAACAATTGATGATGTAAAGGAAAAGGCAAAAGAGGTGATGTAAATGGCAGAAACCTTTTATTTTGAGATCATTGCCAGTGACAAAAAGTTCTACAGCGGAGCTTGTGAACACGTCATTTTCCCAGCAGTGGACGGACTTTACGGTGTATTAGCAAACCATGAAGATACAGTAACAGCCGTTGTTGCAGGAGAGCTTCGTTTTAAAGTTGATGGGGAATGGAAAGTTTGTGTTGTTGGTGAAGGATTCGCGGATGTCACCAGAGATTTCGTAGTCATCGTGGTAGATACGGTGGAACGCCCAGAAGACATCGACATCATCCGTGCAAGAGAGGCCAAAACAAGAGCAGAAGAACGACTCAAACAGAAACAAAGCCGTTTGCAGTACTATCATACACAGGCAGCATTGTCACGTGCTATGGCACGACTGAAAGTTACATCAAAATATGTGAAAAAATAGAGTCTGAGAAGACAAATATAGCTAAATGAGAAAAAAGATCAACTATCCAGTAAGTGGAAAGTTGGTCTTTTTTTTGTACAATCTGCATAAAAAATATCAAGAATACTGCTTGACTCTGCACTGAAAGGATAGACTACACTACAAATATACGAGGTAGAAAATAAAATGTGCAATATGCAGAAAGGATGAAACTATGAATTTTGAATTAACTCCACAGCAGAAGGCAGTTCAGCAGAGTGCAAGACAGTTTGCTCAGACTGTATTACAGGAAACAGTTCTTGAAGATGATGCAGCAGGACGTTTCCCAGAAGAAGCATATAAGAAAATGGGAGAAATGGGATTTGTCGGGCTTCCATTTCCAAAAGAATATGGTGGTCAGGGAGGAGATTATTTATCCTATGTATTAGCATTAGAAGAAATCTCCAAGATCAATTCATCTGTAGGAATTGCTTATTCTGTATGTACTTCATTATACTCTGGTGCTCTGATCAATGATGGAAATGAAGAACAGAAGAAAAAATATCTGCCAGAAGTTCTGTCTGGAAAGAAAATGGGATCATTTTGTTTAACAGAACCAGATGCAGGTTCTGATGCAGCAGGATGTAAAACAACAGCGATCTGGAATGGAAAAGAATATATCCTGAATGGATTAAAATGCTTCATTACAAATGGACCATTAGCAGATTACTATATGGTAGTTGCTCTTACGAATCCAGAATTAAAGACAAAAGGATTAACAGCATTCATCGTAGAACGTGAATGGGAGGGTGTATCCATTGGTAAGATCGAAGATAAGTGCGGAATCAGATGTGCACAGGTATCTGAGGTCATCTTTGATAATGTAAGAGTTCCAAAAGAGAACATGCTCGGAGAAGAAGGAAAAGGATTTGCTGTTGCAATGAAAGACCTGGATGGAGGACGTATTGGCGTTGCAGCCCAGGGACTTGGAATTGCCAAAGGAGCTTACGACATCGCATTTAATTATTTAAAAGAGAGAGAACAGTTCGGAAAACCATTATACAAGAATCAGTATTTAGCATTTAAGATGGCTGAGTTAGAGACAGAGATCGAGATGGCTCAGTATATGTTATACAAAGCAGCAACAGATAAGCAGGAAGGCAGAAGCTACAGTGTACCAGCGGCTAAAGCGAAGATGGTTTGTACAGATGCAGCAATGCATGTAGCCACAGAAGCTGTACAGATGCTGGGTGGAAATGGATATATGAAAGAATATCATGTAGAAAGAATGCTGCGTGATGCTAAGATCACACAGATCTACGAAGGAACAAATGAAATTCAGAAACTTGTCATCAGCGGAAATATGTTTCGTAAATAAGAACAAATAGGAGGTGTCGAAATGAAAAAAGCATTGGAAGGAATTAAGGTAGTTGATCTTACTTCAGCTTTAAGTGGACCGTTTTGCACGATGATGTTAGCTGATTATGGAGCGGACGTATTAAAAATCGAGCCTCTACACGGAGATCAGTGCAGAACATGGGGTCCAATTGATGAAAAGAGCGGAGAGAGCGGATTTTACTGTTATGTAAACAGAAATAAAAAGGGTGCAACATTAAACCTGAAATCTGAAAAAGGAAAGCAGATGTTTTATGATCTGGTAAAGGATGCAGATATTCTTGTTGAGAATTATCGTGGCGGGGTTACAAAGAAGCTGGGGATTGATTATGAGACGGTAAAGAAGATCAATCCATCCATTATCTATGCATCCTGTTCCGGATTTGGACAGTATGGACCATTAACACACAGAGCCTGCTATGATATCGTGGCGCAGGCAATGGGCGGAATGGTGAATCTGACTGGTTTTAAAGATACAGATCCAGTCAAAGTTGGTCCATCTGTCGCAGACCATGTATCAGGGATTTATTTAACAGTTGGTGTATTGGCAGCCCTTCATCATCGTGATATGACCGGAGAAGGGCAGCAGGTTGATGTATCTATGTTTGATACAATATTCAGTCTTCTTGAAAATGCCTTAGTGAATTATACAATGGCAGGGGAGATATCGCAGAGAAATGGAAACATAGACCCATCCATTGCTCCATTTGATATTTTCCCTTGTAAGGACGGATTTACAGCACTCGGGGTAGGAAATGACAGATTATTTGATACATTTTGTCATACGATCGGACATGAAGAGCTGCTTGGTGATCCAAGATACGAAACCAATGATCTAAGGTGTAAGAATTACCTGCCGGAACTGCAGGAACTGATCCGTGGATGGTGTATGGAACATACAAAGAAAGAGATTGAATATATCATGGATGAAGCAGGAATTCCATGTGGACCGGTATTAGATGTAAAAGAAGCGATCGAACATCCACATACACAGGCAAGAGAGATGATGGTTCACTGCGAACATCCTACGGCAGGAGATCTTTATTTCCAGGGATGTGTTACGAAGATGTCAGAAACTCCAGGAGTTGTAGAAACGCCTTCCCCACTTCTAGGAGAGCATAACAGAGAGATCTTTGGATTAACCGAAGAAGAAGAAGCACAGTTAAAAGAAGAAGGCGTAATTTAATTACTTTTATTTCATAAGGAGGAGCAACATGAGAAAAGTATCTTATTTAAGTTACAATATGACGACAGCGGATGCAAATAATCCAGATGGAATCGTACCAGTTGGACGTCAGTTTGACTTTATCGGAGATGTTGAAACAGAAGAAATGATCTTGGTAGATGGAGATGAATCTCTCTGTCTGGGATATGAAGATGTAAAGATCTATCAGGATGTGTATGTAGGAGATATGATGGAGTACAAAGCTACTTTAACACATATCGGAAATACATCAAGAGACTGCAGGATCGAAGTATTTAAGCTGGCTACACCAGCATACAGAGCTGGGAAAGAAGACTACAAACCAGGAGATATGGTATGGTTTGATGAGCCTGTATTATGTACAGAAGGTAATGTAAGACTGGTTGTTAAGAAACACTTACAACGTGGAGAACAACCAGATGGAGCAGTTATTGATCCATGGCGTCATCTGGATGATTTTCCAGAAGATGAATAAAGTACATAAGACAGATTGAAAGGAGAAAGAATGATGAAAGATACAATCACTTTTCGTTATAGAATGTCAGACCGTGACGTATTTTACGGTGGTGGAGTTGTAAATGGTGCCAGAAGTATCACACTGATGGAAGATGCAGCAAAACGTTTGATGGCAAAAACATTTGGAAATACAGGAAGATGTGTAGAAGTTAAAAAAGTTCGTCTTTACACACCATGTTTTGCCGGAGATTATATGGAATATATCGCTGGAATCAGAAAACAGGAAGGAAATAAAGTACTGATCGAAGTCCGTTCTTTTAAGATAATTGAAGTACCAGCAGATCCTCCATATCCAAGTTCTATTGATGTTCTGGAAGATCCACCATTATCAACAGTTGTACAGTTCTGGTATGAATATTAGATCTTATAAAGCTCATTCATAGTATTAATAAATAATAAACCTGGCAAAAAGGCTGTAAATTCTTTGAACCGCTCCCCGTCAAGTAGACAATTGAAAAAATATAAATTTTTCCTGCCAGTAGAAATTTATCTGCTGGCAGTTTTTATGCAGCTTGCAAGTAAATTTCGTGTTTTTCCATTGGCGTTAAAATTCCGAGATTCCTTTGCAAGCGTTTATTGTTGTAG
>OGWS01000568.1_pt1 | contig 37570 bp, 35 predicted proteins | sample 1576111 | NCBI WGS metagenome assembly OGWS01 (sample SAMEA3541534, study PRJEB24748) | human gut metagenome | biome: human gut; feature: human-associated habitat; material: faeces | place: China | collected 2012
ACAGCCGCCATGTATGGCGGCTGTGGAAACTTTCGCCCCTTTGATTTACTGTGCGATATTGTTTATATTACAGCAGCTTGTCCACTTCCCCCATCAACGCTTTTCCAAGTGCCTCGGACTTCGCATCTGCATCCTCTAAGGAAGTTCCCTTGATTCCGTAGTAGAACTTGATCTTCGGCTCGGTGCCGGACGGACGGATGCACAGCCATGCATTGTCGTTCATGTCGTAGTAGAGCACGTTGGAGGACGGCAGACCGGTCGGTGTTACTTCTTCGGTTGCCATGTTGCGGATGGTGTCGTTCTTGTAATCTCTTGCAGAGAGTACCTTGTAGTCACCAAAGCCTTCCGGCGTGTTGTTACGGAAGTGTTCCATAATGGACTGGATCTTTGCCAGACCTTCGATGCCGGATAAACCAATGGATTTCACGGCGTCTTTGTAGTAGCCGTATTTCTCATACATTTCTACCATGGCATCCCACAGAGTCATGTTTTTGGTCTTGTAGTAGGCAGCTGCCTCGCAAAGGGCAACGGTTGCGGATACAGCGTCTTTATCACGGGCATAGGTGCCAATCAGGCAGCCGTAGCTCTCTTCCATACCGAACATATAATGGCCAACGCCGGTGCGCTCCTCTTTTAAGATCTGCTGGCCGATCCACTTAAATCCGGTCAGGCACTCTACCAGCTTGCAGCCGTAGGAAGCAGCCACTGCGTCGATGAGGTTCGTGCTTACGATGGATTTTACGACTTCGCCGTCTGCCGGAATCGCGTTCTTTGCAGCCTTCTGGCTCAGCACGTACTCGCACAGCAGGGAACCGGACATATTACCGGTAAGGGAAATATATTTACCGGATTTGGTGTCTTTTACATATACGCCAAGACGGTCTGCATCCGGGTCCGTTGCAAGAACGAGGTCTGCGTTCTTCTCCTCAGCCAGCTTTAAGCCCAGGGCAAATGCCTCTGCTGCCTCCGGGTTCGGATAGCTTACGGTTGGGAAATCGCCGTTCGGAAGTTCCTGCTCCGGTACTACATAAACATTCTCGAAACCAATCTCTTTTAAGACTCTGCGCACCGGGATGTTGCCGGTTCCGTGAAGCGGGGTGTAAACGATGGTGATATCCTTCTGCATCTTGTCGATCGCATCCTGGTTTACAACCTGTGCTTTGACATGTGCGATGTATTTGTCGTCGATTTCCTTGCCGATCACCTGATAGAGACCTGCTGCCATGGCATCCTCTGCGCTCATGGTCTTTACGGTGGACAGATCCTCGATGGCAAGAACCTCTTCGGTTACCCCTTTGTCGTGCGGCGGAGTAAACTGTGCGCCATCTTCCCAGTATACTTTGTAACCATTGTATTCCGGCGGGTTGTGGCTTGCCGTTACGTTAATGCCAGCGATGCAGCCTAACTCGCGCACTGCAAAGGACAGCTCCGGAGTCGGACGAAGAGACTCAAACTTATAAGCCTTGATGCCGTTGGCTGCCAGGGTACGTGCTGCTTCATCTGCAAATTCCGGGGACATATGTCTGGAATCGTAGGCAATGGCAACGCCTTTCTTGCTGCCGCCCTGTTTGATGATATAGTTTGCCAGGCCCTGGGTCGCGCGGCGCACCACATAGATATTCATGCGGTTGATTCCTGCGCCGATAATGCCGCGCAGACCGGCAGTGCCGAACTCCAGATCCATATAGAAGCGCTCTTTGATCTCGTTTTCATCATGCTCGATTGCCTTTAATTCTGCCTTGGTATCCTCATCGAAATACGGGTTAGACAGCCATTCCTGGTAAATCTTCATGTAATCCTTCATAAAAAACTTTCCTCCTGTGCTCCCTCTTAATTTCATGCTGTAACTGCCAAATCTCCTCACAGTTACCACTGTTTTTATTATACCTCAGTAAAGAAAAAAAGGAAAGCTGAACCTGTCTTCATTGTCAATTTATGAACGACAAAAGACGACAGATTTCTGATAATTTTTCTATTTATTTTCAAAACAGACTCTCCAGAAAGTGTTTTCTCGCATGCTGCTGCATCTCCAGATTTTTCAGTTTTTCTACATTTTTATCCGGAATCCAGGCTTTGTTGGCATTGTAATAGTAATTCAGCTGTTTCCAGTATTTTTCTGGATATAAAAACAGATAATACAGATAGTTCCGGTCTTCTTCCGTCATGGGCAGTACCTCATGATAAGCCTCAAGCATGGCATTTCCCAGAAACGCATTCCATCCATGCTTCTCCATCACTTTCCGCATAAACCGGTACAGATCGCTCATCTGCTGCCCAAGATGCATCTGGCTGAATTCAATGAATGCCGCCATTCTGTTTTCCTGCATCGGCAGAATGTGGTGCTGGTCTAAATCACCATGACACAAAAAGAGCCGGTTTTCCGCCTGATCGTGATCCAGCGGCTCCAGCCCTTGTTCTGCCTGCAGTGCCTGATGATAATACTCATCGAAACTTTGCATGACACGTAATTCAAATTCTGTTTTCTTTCGTTTTCCCCGAATAAAATTCCGCACCCGTTTCATTTCCCGGTTGTGACGCGCCATCTCCTCAGAAAGATCAGGCGGCACCGTAGAGCCCAGGCTCCATGCCTCCTGCCAGGGGATTTTCTGAAGTCCTTTATGAAGCCGGGCAATCTGGCGGACGCAAAAAAGGATTTCCCGCCGCTCCCGCAGGCTGCATTCCCGCTCGGTAAACCAGTGTTTTAAAACATACCGGACTCCATCCGGACCTGCCGTCATCAGGTTTCCTTCCAGATTTCTTACATAACGGTCCATCCGGCAGATTTCCATCTGCGAAAGTTCTTCCTGCACTGCATCCTCAAACTCCAGACGCGTTTGAGACCCCCGGTACTCTTTTAAGAGCCGGAGACCGTCCGGATACTCACAGATCCAGGCTCCGCGTCCGCGCCGGACGTTCAATACTTCTCCTTCGTACTGCTTCAAAACCTCCAGATAACTGTCGATCACGCTCACCCCTCCACTTCATGCACCAGCAAACAGGAAGATACTCTCCAACCTATGAAAAGATTTCAGGGATTATACATTTCTGCCATAAATTTCCTATCTGTGCATATCTGCAAGAAGCTTCAGAAGCGTCTCCTTCTCATTATCCTGCGGCACCTCAAGCACATGCTCCAACAGCTCATGCAGCATGGTCCCCATCTCTTTGCCCGGCTTCACCCCGGCGGCAATGAGATCCTGGCCCTTTACGGCAAGCTCTTTTAAGCTTAAGCAGTCGCCCCGTCCGCGGATCAGGGCAACCAGAGCACGAATTTCCATTCCATAGCCATTTAACTCCATCAGGCTGTCCCAGACCTCCGGCTCCATGCAGCTCATCATACGGCGTACCTCGGCTTCATCGGCCGCAGGGGTTACATCTGCCCAAGTCACCAGGGTCTTTACCCTGGACACCGTTTCATTGTCCAGCTTTAAATCCCGAAGTACCCGCACTGCGTTTTCCGGACTGTTTCCACAGCGAAGAAAAGCTGCCCAGCGCACATATTTTTCTTTCGGCAGCGCTGCAGATACCCGGGCATTCTGCCAGTCCAGCGCGGCAAAGGCCGGTGACACATAAGTACTGATGCCGGTCTCATAGACTTCGCGGATCTTTTCCGGATGCTCAGAGCAGAGAAGCTTGGTAAGCTCCATCTGGATGCGCTCCTTGCTCACCTTTGCCAGATTCGGTGCGATCACGGAAATTGCTTCAAAGGTTTCTTTCTCAATCTCAAAATCAAGCTGCGCGGAAAAACGGATAGCACGTAAAATGCGCAGCGCATCCTCCGTAAAGCGCTCCATGGCATTGCCCACACAGCGGATACGGCGGGCTTTTAAATCTGCCACACCGTCAAAGGCATCCACGATCCCGGTCGCATGACTGTAGGCCATGGCATTGATGGTAAAATCCCTGCGGCGCAGGTCTTCCAGAAGATCTGAAGTAAATTCCACCTGCTTTGGATGACGTCCATCCTCATACTCACCGTCAATGCGATATGTCGTCACCTCATAACCGGTGCGGTCCATCATGATCGTTACTGTGCCGTGCTGAATGCCGGTGTCGATGGTTCGGCGAAACAATGCCTTTACCTGCTCCGGCCTTGCAGAAGTAGTAATATCCCAGTCACCGGGTTTGCGTCCAAGCAGGGTGTCACGCACACAGCCGCCTACCGCAAAGGCCTCGTAGCCGTGGCTGTTTAACGTATGAATGATCTGCTCCACATGGGCAGGAATCTGCATGCTGTTCATATCGTAAATCTCTCTTTCCTGTTTGTTCCAACATTTCAGAATCATTATAAGGGTCATCCTGAAAAAAAACAAGAAAATCCTCCGAACTTGAACGTCCGGAGGATTTTCCTGTTCAGATTTTCACCGGCTGCATGACCTGGCAAAATCCCATTGTCTTTAATTTTTCCGTGAAATCTGTTGTAAAATGCATACAGTACACATATTTCCTCAGATCTTCCGGAATATCGCGCTCCAGTTCTTCTAATGGACAATGCGAGCGATGGCCGGAAGAAAATTCCGCAGTATCCTGATAAATCCGGATGATCTCTCTATTTCGGAATTTTTGAAGAATGGATTCCGGAATTTCATAAGAATCCCCACTGTAATATATGCTCTCCCCGTCGCACTCGATCACATAGCCATAACAGCGCATGTCATCTGCATGTCTGACCGGAACCGCATTGATGTTTAACTTACCGTCTTCCAGAGCATGGCACTCCAGCCGGTGATAGGCCGCGCGGTCAATCCCCATCAGATCCAGAAGCTGCCACAGCCCGGGATCAGGATGCATGACCATCACCGTTTTTCCCAGCACATAATATGCATATGAAATAAGCGACGGCAGACTTCCCACATGATCTGCATGCAGATGCGTGATCAAAATCAGGATTTCATCATACTGTCTCAGAAGATCTTTCTGATACAGCTTCAGAAAAACACTTTCTCCAACATCCACAATGTACAGCTTTCTTCCGATCGTAAAGTATGCACTGGTGTTTCCATCCAACGGATTAAACGAGGAACCACAGCCCAAAAAATTTAACTTCATACCTTATCACTTCCGATAATTATTTTCCCTGAGATAATTGACACAATGCATGGTCCAGTCTGTCTGGATAATATCAAAGCCCTTCTGAGCAAGCCATCCCCATCCCTGAGCCGGATTTTCCAACAGTGAAATATCATCGGAATGCCCTCCCGCCAGCGGCACACGGCTGGAATACAAAATCGCGTTGCCCCATAAAACACGACCTTTCTTCTTCTGTTCTTCCAGGTAGGCTTCCTGCACGATCGGTGACTGCTCTGTCTTAAACACAAGTTCTGCTCCGGCATAATGAATCTTCATTTTTTCGATTTTCTCTGAAGCATGGTCTTCCTCCATAAAGATCGGCATATAATCGATAATGGTATTTACTGTATGTTTTGATGCTGGGAGAAACACTTCCCAGAGCTGCCATGCCAGAAGCCACCGGGTCGCTGGTCAGCCACTTTATAAAAGCAAGCGCATCCTGCTTGCAGCTGCTGTTTTTCGAAATGCCAATCGTGCCTCCGCCGTAGATTGGATTGCGTCCCGGCACCATGGCCACTCCGATATTACCGACAACCCTGGAGCCTGATCCCAGAATTTCTGATGCATAGTTACTGAAATTGATCATCATGGCCAGCTTCCCCTCCGCAAAATCCTTTGCTGAGGTCGTCCACCATCTGACAACCTTCTTGTCAGAATACCGTTTTGCCGTCACCAGCTCCTCGAGGGCCTGAATTCCAGCCTGGTCATTGATCACCACTCTTCCGTCCTTTTCATAAAGATGCTTTTTATGGCTGAACAGCCTTGTCAGAAATTCCGTTGCCGTAACACCCAGATTTCCCAATGTCAGATTTGAATAGTAATTCTGCTCCAGATGTTCATTTTCCGCAAAAAATTCTGCAATCTGATTGTACTCTGTAAAGCTTTTCGGCACCTTCAGTTCTGAATGATACGTTTCGCTGTAAAGTCTCCGCACGGCAGTGTTTTCAAAGAGATCCTTTCTGTAAAACAGAAGCTGCGTGCTCGGTGTAACCGGAAGCGCATAGGCTCTGCCGTGCACCACAGAATACTTTTTGATCAGAGACGGAATATATTCCTGGTAGCAGGAGCCAATGTCTGCGTCAATTTCGTCCAGCGGCACCAGAATGCGCTCCGCCAGCCACGACAGCCAGGTAACATCCAGGCGGAAAATATCATAGACATCCTTTTTCTCTGCTTTTAGAAACTGTTCATAAATATCGTCATAAGCATAGACATCAAACAGGATCTGTGTACCGGTTTCTTTTGTATAAAGCCTTGCGAGTCCCTTTAAGATCATAGTCTCCGGGCTGTCAATCGTAAGGATGCGCAGCTGCTTTACCGGCCTGCTGCCACACTCCATCTGATTCCACAGGCGAAATCCATCATTTTCAAAAAGCTGTTCCGGCTGTGCCTGCTTCTCACCGCTTTCTCCAATGAGTGTTTCTGCAACAGCCCGCCCCAGCAGGCCGTAATTCAGTTCATATTTCCGGTAATCCTGCTCCGGAAGTGACGTCACGGAAGATAGCGTAAAAATCGGAATTGGCTGCTCAAGAGAAAAATTCTCCACCACATGCCGGATTTTTTCTGCAAACCGTATATTGCTTGTCACCACAGCATCATAATCCTCTTCCTTCATCAAAAGATCGATCATGGAATGAGAAACACGGCGGTTATCTGTTGTAATATGTGTATATTTTACTTTTCCACCACGGAACCGGCTGCACAGTCCTCTGCTGAAATCATGCTCATTGGAAAAGCGCATGGAATCTGTGATGACTGCAATGCGATGAAAATCCTCTGAGATCACTTTTTCAGCAATCCGTTTTCCTGCCAGTTCATAATCAAATCCAAAATACGGATAATGTTCTGCCCCGTGCCGTTCGACAAAACACAGGTTTTCAAATCCGGCATAGGCTTCCCTGCACTCTTCCTGATTCATGCAGGTGACTGCTGCAACTCCAAATGCCATCACTGCCTTAGCTCTCTGGAGCATATCATATTCGCATTTGCGATTATTATTTGTAACCAATAACTCTACAATAAACCCCCGGACCTCTGCATAATTTTTCAGGCAATAATAAAAATCCCGATAATTCCGGTTTTCCATGGAAGGGACGATCACACAGATGATATTTCCGCTTCCCTTGCGAAGAATCCTGGCCCTTTCATTTATCGTATAGCCCAGCCTGCGCGCTGCTTCTTCCACCGCACGGATTTTTTCGCTGCTGACATTTCCCTTACCGTTTAAAACATTCGACGCTGTTCCCTGTGACACTCCTGCAAGCTTTGCAACATCGATGATCGTTGCCATCTTCTCCCCCCTGACATCCTGCTTTTATCGTAACGGTTCATCCGCATATCCGTGCAGCAAAGGCACAGGTCTGCTGAACAGTTTCCTTTTATCCATATTGTAGCAACCCGCTGTGCAAAAAACAAGAATGACTTCCGGATTTACAAACTGCGCTACAAATTATATAATAGAACCATTGCAGCAGCTGTGCCTCCCTGCGCAGCTGCCAAAACATGATTCAGAAAGGATTTTTACCATTGATTACAAAGCTCATTGAAACCGTTTATGCCTTTTTGTGGGGTGATCTGTTTACCCTTCCGGTCATGGGAAGCTCTGTGGGCATCTCCCTGATGCTTCTGCTGCTCATCCCGGCCGGAGTCTACTTTACCATCCGTACCCGGCTGCTTCCGGTTCGCCTGTTCTCTGACATGATGAAAGCCCTGAAAGAGAAAAAAGAAACGCCGGACAGCCTGTCCTCATTTCAGACGCTCATCATCTCCACTGCCACCCGTGTTGGCATGGGAAATCTGGTAGGCGTCGTAGCTGCAGTTTCCCTGGGTGGTGCCGGTGCCGTATTCTGGATGTGGGTGACTGCCCTTCTCGGTGCTTCTACTGCCTTTGTAGAAGCTGCTCTGGCACAAAAATACAAAGAACCGGACCCTCTTTACGGCGGCTATCACGGAGGACCGGCTTACTACATTCACCATTTTGTCGAAGCAAAAACCGGAAAAACCCTCAGACATTCCCTGACTGCCTCCCTGTTTGCCATCTCCGGCCTGATCTGCTGGTGCGGCATCAGCCAGGTAATCAGCAATTCCGTAAGCTCTGCTTTTGCCAACGCATTCCGGATTCCGCCCATCGTCACCACGATCCTTCTGGTATTACTGGCTGCAGTCATTGTGCTTCGGAAAAACGCAACCATAAAAGTTCTGGATATTATGGTTCCGATCATGGCGGTTGGTTTTTTCCTGCTTACATTGTTCATCATCCTGGTCAATCTGCCAAAGCTTCCGTCCGTATTCAGCCGTATCTTTTCAGAGGCCTTCGGCATGCGTCAGGCGGTATCCGGCGGTTTCGGAGCTGTTCTTATGAACGGGGTCAAGCGCGGTCTGTTTTCCAATGAAGCTGGTTCCGGCTCCGCTCCCTGCGCGGCTGCCGCCGCCCAGAGCAAAGATCCGGTCCGTACCGGTCTGACCCAGTCGCTTGGCGTTCTGATTGACACCCTTGTAATCTGCAGCTGCACTGCCATGATCATGCTGCTGGTTCCGGAAGAGCTGACAGGCGGCCTTACCGGCATGGATCTCCTGCAGACCGCCATGCAGTACCACCTGGGATATGCCGGTGTCATTTTTATTGCAGTGACCCTGGCTTTGTTCAGCTTCTCCACCTTCATCGGCATTCTCTTCTACGCCCGTTCCAACGTGGCATACCTCTTTGGAAACCGCTGGTGTTATCAGACTGCCTACAAGGTGCTGGCTCTCATCATGCTGTTTATCGGTGGCCTTGAGCAGTACACGGTTGTCTGGGATCTGGGCGATGTCGGGATCGGACTGATGACGCTGTTTAATATTGCGGTGCTCTATCCGATGTCAAAGGAAGCGCTGAAATTGCTGAAAGAGTATGAAGAAAAGAAATATTCTAAATAATTAAGAAAATATAAGCAATCTGTATTTTTGCAGCCGACGCAGCAAGTACACAAAGCAATGGAACAGATTGCAAATTATACGAACACAAGAAAAAGGAGGAATCACTCATGCCGCTGTCCGTCCTGATCGAGATGACCATCTCCGCCATCCTTACCGTGTGGTCACCCGGTCCCAACAATATCCTGCTGCTTTCCACAGCAAGCAAATACGGGGTATCCGGCAACCTGCGCTTTATGACTGGCATCTGGAGCGGTTCCCTCACGCTGATGTGCCTTTCCGGACTGTTCTGCAGCACGCTCGGCACGGTGATTCCGGGCATCCAGCCCGTTATGAAATATCTGGGCGCAGCCTATATCCTCTATCTGGCGTGGCAGACCTGGAAACGGCGCCCACCGTCCGACCAGGTGCAGGAAAAAAAACCGACCTGGCTGATGGGCTTTGTCCTGCAGTTAGTAAATGTGAAGATCATCATCTACGGTCTTACCATGTTTTCCGCTTACATCCTGCCTTACGAGTCCAGAATTTGCATACTCTTTTTCTTTGCCGTTTATCTGATGATCCTTGGCGCACTCGGAAACCTGATCTGGGCATTTGCCGGTAATGTGCTGAAGCGGTTTTACACCCGATATTATAGACTGATGAACGCTGTTATGGCATTGCTGTTGGTGTGGTGTTCACTGCGAATCGTTGGTGTGATGTGATAAACGCATATTCATTGGAGGATATCAGAAAATATGGAAAACAAATCTATTAACCGCTACAACACGTTCTGCAAAAGCTTGAAAAATCTGGAGAAGAGCAAGTATGCGGATCCATCTGCTGATTTTGTATTAGAAGGTACGGTTTTGAATTTTAGCCTTACCTTTGACATTGCCTGGAAAGTCATGAAAGACATTCTGGTGAAAAATATGGGAATTCTGGATTTTGCCACCGATTCTCCCAGAGAGACTCTGCAACAGGCTTTCACAAATCATTTGATTGATGATGACACCTGGATGCAGATGCTGAAAACTCGAAATCAGCTTGCACATGACTATGACGGAAGCTTTGCTGCCGAGAAATTCAGAGATATTATCGATATGTACTATCCGCTGTTTTTACGTTTTCAGAAAGTTGCTGAAACCTATTTGCAGGCATCCTAATCAGACAGCACCATCACTGACAATTGCTTTTAGCTATATGTATGATAGAAAAAAGACCTTACACATTCAACTGTGAAAATGTAAGGTCTTTCTTTTTACAATGATTCGAAGTGTATCCTCTCCATCCACTCCCGCAATCCGGCAGCCACCCGCTTCACCAGACCATGATTCTTCCCACCTGCATTGACTCCAATCACAACCGGATTTTTTCGCACAATGGCAGGAAACTGGAAATCACACTGGTTCTGATCCCCCGCATGATTCACAGGGATGCCACGTTCCCGGCAAAGACGTACAATTTCATCGTTTACGACCGGATCATTGGTAGCTGCGATAACCAGAAATGCCTGGTCCAGATCCTGTGTCTCAAAAACGCGATGCTTCCAAACCAGAAGTCCTCTCTCCGCAAGTGTTGGAACCGAAACGCTTTTGCACTCCCAGTGATTTTTTTCACGCTCATTCGATCTATCCGGCAGCTCATTGCGTTCCGTCCAGCCATCTGTAGTTTCTGTATCACGTACCAGTGCAAAATCCGGCGCCACCACCGTCACATCCGCACCAAATTCCACCAAAACCGTGGCGCGCCGGGCTGCAATCTTCCCGGCTCCCACAATTAATATGTTCTTTCCCTGCAAATCTACAAATATTGGGAAATATCCTGTATCATGTTCCATACTTCTCTCCATGTTACTGTTTCCACGTTGCGCAAATGCATGCCGCGCAGCCACTGTTTTTGTTTCAACCAGTCTACAGCATTCCCTCCACGTCTGCCTGAATCACTGCAGCGATGCCTTCCGCCGTGTACTCCACCGCATCTGCATATACCAAAAGTCCCAGCTCTTTCATGGTTTTTGTCGTGGATGGACCGATGGAAATGAGCTTTGCAGTCAGTTCTGCTTTTACCTCCGGCTCCAGCATCGCTGCCAGTGCCTGTGCTGCCGAACTGCTCGCTACCGTCACATAATCCACTTCCTGGATCACACGGTTTAATTCTTCTGCACGGCGCAGGTCAGTCCAGGTCTCATAACAGCCGATATCATCATACACAATTCCTGCCTCTGCCAATGCCTGCGGCAGTACCCCGGAACCATGTTCCGCCCGGAATAAGGCAACCTTCTCATCCGGTTTTAACGTTGGGATCCACTCGGAAGCCAGGTCCGCACCAGAAAAAATCTCTGGTACAAAATCACTCTGGAAACCATGACGCAAAAGTGCAGCTGCAGTTTTCCGCCCAATGACTGCAAACTTCACGTTCATAAGGCGGCGCAGATCTACCCCCTGTTTTCTTAACCGTTCAAAGAATATATCCACTCCATTTCCACTGGTGAACACGATCCAATGATATGTGCCAATCTGGCTAAGTGCCAGCTCGATCTGTTCGTTCCACAACGGTCTTGTTTCAATCAGGCTCAAAGCGATCAGTTCTGCACCAAGCGGGCGGATTGCTTCTTCCATTTCCCGGACAAAAGTCCTGGTTCCCGTTGCCAGAATCCGTTTTCCGGACAGTACGCCCCGTCCAAACCAGGACAAGGTATCCTTTAACTCCGCTACGGCACCGATCACAGAAATGGCCGGTGTTTTCAAACCGGCTTCCGCAACCACTTTTGCAATATGTTCCAGATCTGCCTTGACGCTTCTCTGCGCTGCTGTGGTTCCCCGTTCCAGCACTGCCACCGGTGTGTGTGGGTCTTTTCCATTCGCAATCAGATTTGCAGCGATCTGATCCAGATTTTTCAGTCCCATCAAAAACACCAGGGTTCCCTCTTCCTTTGCAAGAGTCCGGTAATCCAGTGAGGACTCTTCTTTGCTGATATCCTCATGTCCGGTGATGACATGAAAAGAGGAAGCCAGACCACGGTGTGTCACCGGAATTCCGGCATAGGCCGGAACACTGTAGGAGGAAGAAACACCCGGCACAATTTCAAACGGAATATCCATTTTGGATAATTCCAGCGCTTCCTCTCCGCCGCGCCCGAAAATAAAGGGATCCCCGCCTTTTAACCGGACAACCAACTTCCCTTCCAATGCCTTTTTCACCAGAAGTTTTGAAATTTCTTCCTGTTTCATATGATGACTGCCGGAGCGCTTGCCTGCGTAGATCAACTCTGCATCCAGACGGGCTTCATTTAAGATGGAACCGGAAATCAGGTTGTCGTACACGATCACCTCTGCTTTCCGCACGCAGTCCAGTCCTTTCTCCGTAAAAAGTCCGGCATCTCCCGGACCGGCACCCACCAGATAAACCGGTTTGCAGCGGACCAGAACTGCCAGATCATGTGCCAGTTTTTTCGCGCTTTTCAAAAGATCTTCCTGCACCAGGACCTCACTGCTCCGGTACTCCGGGTGCACGCCGTCTCTTGCGTACATCACATCCATAGAAAGCTTCCTTGTCTCCTCATCCAGCCGGCAATGCGCGCCGCATGGCGCATTGCAGCCGCCGCCAAGAATCGTCAGAAATTCCCGCTCTGCCGTCAGCTCCGCTTCCGTCTCCGCAGAGTGAATGGCCTGCATAATTTCAGACAACTCTCCCTCCCGGATTTCTACCGCCAGGATTCCCTGACCTGCTGCCGGTACGAACTTCTCCCGGTCCAGATACTCGAAATACAGATTGCCAGTAGAGTCCGGCTGTTTTTTATCTTCGCAAAGTTTTTTCCCATCAATTTCCAACCGCCTTAACCCGGCCGCCGCCAGCAAAATCCCGTCATACTGCCCGCCCTTTAACTTTTCCAGCCGGGTCTGGACATTTCCGCGCAGCAGTTTCACCTGCACCTGCGGATTCATCTGCCGGATCTGGATCTGTCTGCGCAGGGAACTGGTTCCGATCACACTGCCAGGCGCCAGTTTGCATGCCGGAGTGCCTGTTGTGGTCACAAGCACATCCGAAGCGTCTTCCCGTGAAAGGACTGCCCCCAGAGCCAGACCTTTCGGGAATTCCATCGGCATATCCTTGGCGCTGTGAACTGCCATGTCAATCGTTCCTTCCAGAAGGGCTTCCTCCAGCTCTTTGGTAAATACTCCTTTTCCTCCAAAACTGGTCAGCGAACGGTCCAGGATCTTATCTCCCTTCGTGCTCATCGGCACAATTTCGATCTCTAAAAATGGAAAATGTGCCAGAATCACTTCCCGCACAATTTCCGTCTGGACCATTGCCAACCGGCTCTTTCTTGTTCCGATCCGCAATGTGTTGTTATTCATTTACAATTCCTCTGATTTCTCATTCACTTTTTGTGTTGCCACTCACGCACAGCGCAGACAACAGCGGATTTCCCGCACAGTCATGGCTTTTATTCCTGTAGTAATCCAAGCTTCTCCATGGCATACCAGATGCCGTCCTGCTCCACGGTTTTCGTCAGAAAACTGGCATACGGCTCCAGTTCCGGGCTATGTTTTCCCATAAGCACTGCATTCGGCACATGCTCAAACATGGCCATGTCGTTGGTGCTGTCGCCGAATACATAAGCATCCTCAAGCGTCAGTCCGTAATGCTTTAATACCACGTCAATGGCAGTTGCCTTGCTGAAGCCCTCCGGAACACACTCATAAAAGCCGTCTCCCCGGTCGATCACAGAAATATCCAGATCCAGGTTCCGGAAAAAGCCGGTCCGGTCACTCTGCCCGTCGGTCAGCACACAGAACTTATTTACTTCCTCATCTACCGCTTCCGGCGCAATCCACTCCACCAGCTTTCCGAAATTACTGCGGAGCTGCTGCCCAAACGGCATACGGCCGGAAGCGCTGCAGTAATAACAGGTTCCCGGTCCCTCCAGGAAGATATCCGCGTCAGAATCTACCGCAAGTCTGGCAATGCGCCGGACCTGGGCAGCTGGCATCAGCCGGTTTAAGAGAATGTTGCCTTCGGATTCCACATAGGTTCCGCAGCCGCAAAGCCAGCCATCTGCCTCGGCAATATTGTGGATCTGTTCCGTTTCCCCGTAGGAACGCCCGGTGTTGATAAAAACCAGATGTCCCAGTGAGCGGGCAATGGAAATGGCTTTCTTGGCACTCTCTGGAACCGTTTTTGTTACTTCACTGAGTAACGTTCCATCAATGTCAAAAAATAACGCTTTTCTCTTACTCACGCTTCATCTCCACGGAACACGATCGTGCCCGTTTTTTCATCCATACTGTCAACGATCGCAAGGGACTCCAGACGAATGCCCTTGGAGCGGATGATATCTCCGCCTACCTGAAAGCCTTTCTCAATGACAATGCCCGCTCCTACTAACTCTGCGCCGGATGCCTCAACCAGGGCAGCCAGTCCCTCCAGGGCCTTTCCGTTTGCAAGGAAATCATCGATCAGGAGAACCTTATCGCCTTTTCCAAGAAATTCTTTGGAAACAATGATATCGTAAACACGTCCATGGGTATAGGATTCTACCTTGCTGGTGTAAACATCTCCAGCGATATTCTTGGTCTTTGTTTTCTTTGCGAATACCACCGGCACATGAAACTGCTGTGCAACCACGCAGGCGATGCCGATTCCGGATGCCTCGATCGTAAGGATCTTGTTGATCTCACAATCCGCGAATCTGCGCTTGAACTCCTTACCGATCTCCACGAAAAGATCGGTGTCCATCTGATGATTCAAAAAACTGTCTACCTTTAATACGTTTCCTGCTTTGATCTTCCCATCCTTGCGAATTCTGTCTTTTAAGAGCTGCATCTGGATATCCCCCTTATATATTCTGGTATTTTTATTTTCTTTATTTTACTACTGCGTTATCAGCAATGAAATCTACAACCTTGTATGTCATGGCAAGTTCATCAACCAGCTCATCCCCGTATGCATTCTTTAATGTTTCTACATCGGTTCCAAACTGTTCTGCCAGATTTTCGCGGTCAGCATCCTCGATCGTGAGGCCCTCTTTTTCTGCAATTGCCTGGATCAGAAGCTGCTGTTTGATGCCGGTCTCTGCTGCTTTTCTTAAGGTTTCCTTGAACTCATCTTCTGTCTGTCCGAGCATTTCTGCATAACTTGCAATGGTCATTCCATAGTTTGCAAAGGAAGTCTCATAGCTGTCGACCTGGCTGTTATACTCCTGCTCAACGGCTGCTTCATTCAGGCTGTACTCCGAATTATCCACAGCTGCCTGGAACGCATCGTTTTTGATCTGCTGCTCTGCATCCTGCTCTTTTTCATCCTGCAGCGTTGCCATGGTGTCTGCACGGAATTCATCTACCGTAGAGAAATCAGAAACACGCTGTACGAATGCATCGTCCAGAATCGCATTTTTCTTCTCTTCGATCTTGTTTACGGTTACATCAAACACAACGGCCTGTCCTGCAAGGTCTGCATTGCCATAATTTTCCGGAAAAGTCAGGTTCAGACTGCGCTCTTCTCCGGTAGATGCGCCGATCAGTCCATCCTCAAATCCAGGGATGAACACTCCGGAACCCAGTTCCAGTTCATAGCCTTCTGCGGTTCCTCCGTCAAAAGCCACGCCATCTTTCATGCCAACGTAATCGATATTGACGGTGTCGCCTTCCTGGGCCGGGCGATCTGTGATCTCCGTTACTTCCGGGTTTGCCTGCAGAATGTTTGCGATCCGCTGGTCAAGTTCTGCATCGCTCACCGTGGTATCTTCTTTGGTTACCTCAACCCCTTTATACTGGCCAAGGTTGGTCACTTCACCCTTATCGGTGATTTCTGCCTGGGTCTCACTTGCAGCAGTGGTTGTCTCGGCGGTATCGGACTTCTTGCCGCATCCTGCTGCCAGAAGTACTGCTGCTGCGCAGCAAAGAGTCAGTCTCACATGTTTTCTCATAATTGTTGTCCTCATTTTGTCTTTCTCAATATTCCATAGCAATTCAGCAAATCGGCGCCAAAAACTGCGCCGATTTTCCGGATTTGCGTATTTCCTACAGTTATAGCATATTGCAGGCGTGAAAAAAAGCATTTCTTCATAATTTCATATTTTTTTCATTTCCTGTCTGCTTATTTATAAAAAGCACAGAATGCTTTGTATGTATTGTATACATCCAGTTTGGAGGAAAGCTCAAACGGTGCATGCATGGAAATGATCGGCACGCCCAGATCCACGGTGTCGATATTTAACTGGGCAACCAGTTTCGCGATGGTTCCGCCGCCGCCCTGGTCTACTGCCCCCAGTTCGCCGTTCTGCCAGTATACGCCGTTTTCTTCCATAATGCCGATGACCTTTGCCATGGTCTCTGCGCTGGCATCATTGGATAAGGATTTTCCGCGGGATCCGGTGTATTTGGTCAGTACGCAGCCCTTGTTGATGTAGCAGGAGTTTCTTGCCTCATACACATCGGCGAACGTCGGGTCAAATGCAGCATTGACATCGGAAGAGAGGCACAGGGAATGTGCATAAACATCCTTCACATCGGTCTTTTGCATCTGTGCCAGACGCTCCAGATACTGCTTTAAAAATTCTGAATTCATGCCGGTATTTCCGACAGAACCGATTTCTTCTTTATCCGTAAATACGGTCACCGTGGTAAACTCTGGATGCTTTGTCTCCATTTCTGCCATCAGGGCAGTGTAGGCGCAGACACGGTCATCCTGTCCATAAGCACCGATCATGCTGCGATCCAGTCCGATATCCACTGCTTTGTAGGCCGGTACCATCTCGATCTCGGCACGGCAGAAATCTGCTTCTGTAATGCCGTAGCGGTCATGCAGAAGTTTTAACGCCAGCAGTTTCACCGGCTCTTTCACGCTGTCATCCACATATGGGATCGAACCGATGATGACATTGAGTTCCTCACCTTTTAATCCCTCGCTTAACTTTCTCTCATTCTGTTTTGCTGCCAGATGCGGAAGCAGATCGCTGACGCAGAACTGCGGATCTCCCTCTGCCTCACCGATGGAAATATTCACGATTTCCCCGTTTTTCTTCACAACCACACCATGCATGGCAAGCGGCGTGGTACCCCACTGGTATTTGCGGATGCCTCCATAGTAATGGGTCTTGAAATAAGCCATATCATTTTTCTCGTAAACCGGATTCGGTTTTAAATCCAGACGCGGAGAATCGATATGCGCGCCATTGATACGGACGCCTTCCTTCAGCGGCTTTTCTCCAAATGTTGTCATGACGATCGCTTTTTTGCGGTTGATGAAATATACTTTATCGCCCGGCTGGTACTGTTTTGCAAAGTCCATTTCGCTGTAACCAGCTGCTTCTAACCGTTTTACAGCTGCCGCTACGCACTCACGCTCCGTCTTTCCTTCATTTAAGAATGCCTTATATCCTTCACAGAATGCTGCAGCCTCATCGATCTGCTGCGGTGCTTCCTTTCCAATATGCGGGAAAGAAAACGTCAGCTGTTCTTCCAAAAGTTTTCCTTCGGTTTTTTCTTTTTCACTCATCGTATCTTCTCCTCTCTTCGTCCGGCCTCCTGACCGAAACATTTCTCGTTTGCGCAACGCGTAAACCATAAGCGTTTCTCTGCCGTTCCCCTATACAGGACCGGCCAGTATCTTGTAATCCTATTGCTGATTTCTGTCTATGCATGGATGCCCTGCTCGTCAGCATCCAGGACCAGGGTAAATGGTCCGTCATTTAACAGTTCTACTTTCATGTCAGCGCCAAAGCTTCCATGCTCCACTTTTGGAACATACTGCCTGCAGCGCTCCACAAAATATTCGTAAAGCTGGTTGGCTTTATCCGGTGCTCCCGCCTTGATAAAGCTCGGCCGGTTGCCTTTGTGGCAGTCCGCATACAATGTAAACTGGCTGACAACCAAAAGCTCTCCTCCCACATCCGTCAGGGACAGGTTTGTTTTTCCGTTTTCATCGGCAAAGATCCGCAGCTTGCAGATCTTATCTGCCATTTTGTCGGCCACAGTCTCATTGTCCTCATCGGATACGCCAAGAAGGATCAGAAATCCTTTTTTGATCGCGCCAATGACTTCCCCATCTACTTTGACACTGGCCTGTGTCACTCTCTGTAAAACTACACGCATTGTATTTTCTCCTATCGCAATACCAGTCTTAAATATTCAAACAGGGATTCCGTAGTTTCTTCCCGGTAGACGATCTCCCTTGCCAGCACCGGCCGGTCTGTGATAATGCCATCCACCCCGAGAAGGGTCAGCCGCTCCAGTTCACTCTTGGTGTTGACCGTCCATGCATAGACTGCCTTACCTTGTTCATGGGCATTCTGCATCAGGGCAGAGGTCACAAATCCGGAACGAATGCTGATAAAATCAACATCCTCATTGGAATAAAAATTTCCATAAGCTGCAGAAATAATATATCCGGTACGGATTTCCGGCAGCACCTCTTTTACCCGTTTCAGATAAGACAGGTTCGTCGAAGTGATCACGCACTGGTTTTCCATCCCGTATTCTTTGATCAGTTCTGCTGTTTTTTCCGGCAGTTCGCTGTTCTTTCCTACATATTTGATTTCTACATTCAGGTTCAGTTTCTGGTTGCACAACTCCAGGACTTCCCGCAATGCAGGGATCCGGGTGCCCTCATATTCCGGTGAAAACCAGGATCCCACATCCAGTTTTTCCAGATCCGCGAAGGTCATGGACGCAATCGACCGGTTTACCCCTGCCACACGTTTCAGACTGGCATCATGTCCCAACACGATCACTCCGTCCGATGTCATCTGCACATCGATCTCTGCACTGTCTGCCATCTCTTTCATCGCCGCTTCGAGAGCCGGAATCGTATTTTCCGGCGCAGAAACAGAACTTCCGCGATGCGCCGTGATCTCGGTCTCAATCAAAAGTTCTTTGGAAAGTTCCGAGCCATTGCGAACCAGATCGTAAATATAAAACATTCCGACACAGACCGCCGCCGTCAAAACAACAGCCAGGGTTTTGCGGTTTACGCTTCCCTTTGCCGGGTATCCAAAATCCCATCGTTCCGCATGAAATCTGCGGTTTCCATACTGATAATAAACTACGGAAAGTGCCGCATACACTGCCACCGTTGCAAGCATGGATGCCAGATAGGTGATTCCGGTTTCCAGGCGGTCAGCTGCTGAGAGAAGCACTGCCATTGCAAGGCTTTGCCGGAAAAACCGCAGTACACAAACTGCAGCAATACACACAGAAGCCGCATACAGGGCCATGGCAGACACGATCACAGTCAGTTCCCAGAACATAGCCAGAAATGTAATTCTTCCTTTCCGCTTGTGGGTCATCTGCCAGCTTCGTACCATACCGCTGTGAAAGTGTTTCTGCTCAATCATACAGCCATACGCCGTGAGCGACCTCGGAATCAGCGCAAGAATTCCAAAGATCAGCAGGATCAGCAAAAATGCCACTGCGACTGGTTGTTTCCGAAACTCCTGAAAAATAAAATTTGCCGGTTTATAGCGGACAATCGTCCGTAAAATAAAAGGCAGCTGGATCAGCAGATACTGGGCTGTCAGAAACAGCGGCAGGCGCCAGTTGTGCTTTACGATCTCATCTTTCAGTTTCTGCAGGCCGCCCCACAGGATATGCAAAGGGGTCAGCTTCTGATAATAGGCTGACCCCTGAAATGCGGTAATCAGTCCGGCCGTCTCCAGTGACAGGATCAGGATGCCGACAAGCGCTACGGCAGCAAATATCAGCAATGTCACCGGCCGGATCAGAAAGTTTCCGATATTCGCCGGTGTCAGATAGCTGTAGCCTGCCGCTTTCAGCGCCAGCCGGATTCCGCGGCTGACAAGCCGCATATAGACCGGTGTCGTGATTCCACGGTATAAAAGTTCGAACAAAAAAATATGTTTCCAGTTCTGCCGTATGATCTGCCAGGTATCTTTTGTTAAGCTCTTCATAAATTACTCTTTCGGCTCCGGTTCGTCCTCCTGGGCCTTTCTGGTTTCCAGGATCGACTGATTCAAAGAAAACATCTTTGCATCCAGCATATCGACCATGTCGGCACATGCCTTCAGCTCAGCCTGCAGCGAATCCGGACCGCTTCCTTCAAACTTATAATAGATCTTATGTTCCAGGCTGGCCCAGAAATCCTGCGCGATCGTGCGGATCTGGATTTCCACCTTGGTTTCCACCGGACCTTCCGTGAGATAAATGGGGATCGTCACCACCATGTGATAACTTTTGTAGCCGTTTGGCTTGGGTTTGCGGATGTAATCCTTCACATAAAGAACCGTAACGTCTTTTTGTCTGGCGATCATGTCCGCGATCTGGTAAATATCCTGGTTAAAAGAACAGATGATGCGGATTCCCGCAATGTCACTGAGTTTCTCTACCATGTTTTCAATGGTGACCTCATAGCCATTGCGCTTCATTTTCTTGACGATGCTGTCCGGAGTCTTGACCCTGGATTTGATGTGTTCGATGGGCGTATGCCCATACATATGGATGAACTCTTCGTTTAAGATCTCAATTTTGGTGTTGATTGCCTTCAGTGCCGATTCGTACAGAAACATGACAGAATTCCATTGATCCAGCTGACTGTAGGCATTTGGGATATATACCAACCCTATCCCTCCTTTGATTGATGCGCTGCAGCCGGAAAAAATCTTAGAACTTCAGACCCTGCAGCAATGCGCCTAAACCAGTCGTTGCCTCGCCGGTCTCTTTGTAGTCGAATTTTTCTACCGGCTCTTCCGGCTCGCCGTCTGCAGTCAGAGCTTTCATGCTGAGACTGATCTTGCCGTCTTTTACGCCGGTAACCTTTACGGTCACGTTCTGACCCTCTTTTAATACTACGCCCGGATGTTTGATGCGCTGGTTGCTGATCTGGGAAACGTGTAAGAGTCCGCTTAAACCATTCTCCAGATTGATGAATGCGCCGTAGTCCTTTAAGCTGTCTACGGTACCATTCACAACAGAACCAACTTCAACAGCAGCAAGTTTCTCTGCACGCTCTGCTGCCTTTTTCTCCTCCAGGACTGCTCTTGCGGAAAGAACCAGTCTCTTTTTCTCCATATCTACCGTGATCGGAACCACCTCGAGGTGCTGACCTACCAGATCTTCCAGCTTCTCAACATAGTGATCTGCTGCCTGGGATGCCGGGATAAAGCCCTGAATATCGTCGACAAATGCAACCAAACCGCCTTTGACAGCCTCTTTTACTTTTACCTTTAATACGGTTTTATCCTGCATCTGCTGTGCAAGCTCTGCCCACTTTTCTGCGTCCGGACCTTCCTGATCCTGATATGCATTACTGCGGCGTGCGTCATATTCCTTATAAGATGCCTCCAGCTCGCTGGCAAAATCTTCCATTGTTTCTTTTACTTCGCTCATGATGTTTACTCCTTTTCCCGTTCCCTCTGGGAACGTCTCAATACTACTACCCACTTTACCATATTTCCTGTCAATTTGCTATAGTTTTCTGGTTTTCTCCCGAAAAGCGTGTTATAATTTTCATGTTGGAACCGGACCGTCCTGCCCGGATCCGGCAGGCTTATTTTGATTACATCCATGTCATATTTTATCAGGAGAACTTACACTATGATCCACGATATTTTAGATCTTCATACCCATACGATCATGAGCGGACACGCCTACAATACCATGCAGGAAATGCTCCGCTCTGCATCCGAAAAAGGAGTGAAACTTCTTGGCATCACCGAACATGCCCCGCGCATCCCGGGTGCCTGCCACCCCTTTTATTTTATTAACTTCAAGGTCGTCCCAAGGCAGCAGTTCGGCGTTAAGCTGATGCTGGGCTGTGAGCTGAACATCATCGACTATGAGGGGAACATGGACTTAGAACCCCGCTATGTGAACGGGCTGGACTTTGCCATTGCCAGCATCCACGATCCCTGCTATACCAGCGGCACCGTTGCCCAGAACACGGCTGCCTACCTGGGCGCCATGAAAAATCCGGCTGTTCAGATCATCGGCCACCCGGATGACGGACGTTTCCCGGTCGATTACGAGACCCTGGTCTGCGCCGCAAAGGAGAACCATGTACTTCTCGAAGTCAATTCCAGTTCCCTGCATCCGCAGTGCCACCGCCTGAACGCAAAGGAAAACTATATCACCATGCTGGAACTGTGCCGCCGCCACAGGGTATCCGTCATTCTCGACAGCGATGCACACAGTGATGCCGACGTCGGCAACCACATCCGTGCCTGGGAACTGCTTCACGAGATCGATTTTCCAGAGGAGCTCGTTGTCAATTCTTCGATAGAAAAGGCGGCGCAGTATATTCCTTATCTGAACCAGCCACTCTATCTTGGAGGTAACGTCCATGATTAACTTTTTAAACCTGGAATACTTTCTGGTGGCCGCCGAGGAACTAAACTTTACCAAAGCAGCCAAAAAGCTTTTCATCTCCCAGCAGTCCTTAAGCAACCATATTTCCAATATGGAAAAAGAGTTCGATGTCATCCTCTTCAACCGCACCACACCCCTGACCCTGACCTACGCAGGTCAGGCTTTAAAGGAAAAGGCAAAACAGATGCTGGAACTGCGCGACGAGACCTACCGGCAGCTTGCCGATATCAAAGACTTCTCGGTCGGTCAGCTGACACTTGGACTTTCCCATACCCGCGGCCGTGTCATCCTGCCGGAAATCCTGCCTGTATTTAAGGATCGTTTTCCGAACATCGACTTAAAGCTGATCGAGGGCAATTCCTCCGAACTGGCAGACGATCTTCTGCACGGCAACATCGATCTGATCATCGACATGCTTCCATTTAAAGTAGAAAATGTCGAAACCGTACCGATCTGCGAAGAGGAGATCCTGCTCGCCGTCCCGGACAGCATTCTGGAACATGCATTTCCGGGGCGCTTAAAAGAGATCAAAGCCCAGCTTTCCGAACATACCGACTTAAAGCTTCTGGCAAACTGCCCGTTTCTTCTGATCAACAAAGGAAACCGTGTCCGAACCATTGCGGACGAGATGTTTGAGGAAGCCCAGATCACACCGGATATCGTGCTGGAAACCGAAAATATCCAGACCGTCCTTGCCCTGGCTGAAAAAGGCATGGGAATCACCTTTTATCCGCGTATGTTCATCTCCGGCCGGGAGGAAGCGCAGGAAAAAGCCAGGGGACAGTCCGTTTTAAACTTCTACTCCCTGGACTATCCAAAAGCCCACGGAATTTTAGCCATCGGTTACCACAAAGGTCATTATATGTCGCAGGCAACCAAAGAATTCATACAAACTGCAAAAGAAATGATTTAAGGGAAAAAAGACTTGACAGTCTGCTTTTCATTTGCTATAATCCAATCATAGTAATTATTACTATTATTTATTGATGAAAGGAGCCGCGATGAAAACATTAAAATACAGCCGTCAGAGGGAATCCATCAAAGCTAGTCTCATGAACCGCAAGGACCATCCGACTGCAGACGCCGTATACGCAAGTATTCGCGAGGAATTCCCGAACATCAGCCTTGGCACGGTCTACCGAAACCTAAACCTCCTTGTGGAGTTAGGGGAAGTCCAGAAGCTCACCTTTGGTGACGGCAAGGACCACTTCGACGCAGACACCAGCCTGCATTATCACTTTGTATGCAGAAGCTGCGGTGCTGTCATCGATCTTCCCATGGAGCCGCTTTCCGATATCGATGAGAAAGCGCAGGCCTGCACCGCAGGAGAAGTGGACGCGCACACCGTATTCTTTTTTGGACGCTGCGCAGAGTGCCTGAAACAAGCGCTTCACTGACAGATTCCGGCAGGTCAGTGCCGATATCTGTCAACACAATATAAACATTCAGCAACACAAAAGCTGCTGGAAATTACAAAATTCACATGTAAAGGAGAACTGAGTTATGAAGAAATGGGTTTGTACTGTATGTGGTTACGTTTATGAGGGAGATGCTGCACCGGAGTTCTGCCCGGTATGTAAGGCACCGGCTTCCAAATTTAAAGAGCAGGCTGGCGAGATGACCTGGGCTGCTGAGCATGTAGTAGGCGTTGCACAGGGTGTCAGCGAAGATATCTTAGCAGACCTGCGTGCAAACTTCGAGGGTGAGTGCTCTGAGGTTGGTATGTACCTGGCTATGGCAAGAGTTGCACACAGAGAAGGCTACCCGGAGATCGGCCTTTACTGGGAGAAGGCAGCTTACGAGGAAGCTGAGCATGCTGCAAAATTCGCAGAGCTGTTAGGCGAAGTAGTAACCGACTCCACAAAGAAGAACCTGGAGATGCGCGTTGCTGCTGAGCACGGCGCAACCGAGGGCAAGTTTGACCTGGCTAAGAGAGCAAAAGCTGCAAACCTCGATGCAATCCATGACACCGTTCATGAGATGGCAAGAGACGAAGCAAGACACGGCAAGGCATTTGAGGGGCTGTTAAAGAGATACTTTGGTTAATCGATAAAAACTCTACAAGCGTGGACTGTAAAACAAATTACAGATACAAAACGCCAGAATCGGGCAATACCGGTTCTGGCGTTTTGTATACTTCTATTTTTGTATCCTTCTGTTTCATACTTCTGTTTCTATCTCTGGCAATCCTGAAAATTCAGGCTAAAAATCCAGTTTACATTTGTGAAACGCAAGAACAGTCAGTCCATTGATGCTGTTGTAGCTTCTGCTCACAGCCTGATAAAACTCGCTGCCAAGCATGACCGCAAAAAAGAGAATGACAAAAACCAAACGCGAAGGGCGGCGGAAAACACGATGCAGATCCGCATGAATGTAATTAAGCATGTTTCTCTCCTCCTACCAGATTGAAATAAAAATTCTCCAGACTTACCGTCTCATGCACTTCTTCCAGAAGCTGGATGTCTACGTCACCTAAAAGTTTGTATCAACCGGGAAATCGACGATAAACGGAACAAGCTGCAGGGAAAACAGGTTTGTACCGTCGGTGTTGCAAAGATAATCTGTCAGTTCATCAAGTGTTGAAATTTTTTCAATTTTTTCAAGGTAAGGGCGCAGAGGCTCCGCCCCCTGAGCATTGCGGGTCTTCGCATCGCTTCCGAAACCGATTATGGTATGAACCAGTTCCTGAAGATGGATCAGGGCTTCCTCCGACATGATGTTGGTGTCAAGTCCCGAAACATCCGAAGGATCCGCTGTCATAAGATAATACAGATTCTCATCAAACTGCTCCTGAATACCGGTATACGGAGAATACGCCTCTTCTCCTTTGCCAAGTGGTTCAAGTAGCCAGTCTTTGTTGATGACCGTGTAAAAGTCATCTTTGAGATTGACCGGAGTGTTTTCATCAATCGAACCGTCAATCGTGGAGTTGATCCATTTGGAGTCTGACGAGATGGTCTCGTTTTTCACGACCGGCCTTACGATATTGTCCCTCATCTGGTAGCAGAACAGCCGACCAGCATGGAGGCTGCCATCAGCCCAGAGCATAGCCTTAGAAAAAACGGCTTATTTTTCATATCCCAGAATCCTTTCTTTCGTAGTTTATACAGAAACATATTTTTGTTATTATAGCAAAACAATTGTCACGAATTGGTCACCTTGCGGCAGATTTCCTACAGTAATTCCTGTTCTTCCTCTTCTTTCTCTGGTTCAGACCGTTACAGCTAAGATCAGGCCTTGCTATATCGCGATGCTTTGCCTGAACCAATCCGCTTCACGCTGCCACTCCGAACCATGGCTCCCAAAACCGCTTCCACTGTTGTAGGGCTTACGTCTGGCAGAATTTTACAGATTTCTGCTTTTGACATTGGCGTCAGGCTGTTCAAAACGGTCGCCTCTACACGTGCTTTCTTCGTAATCTTTTTCCCATTTACTACCGCAAAACGCTTATCTAATTCTTTATAGCACAGGTACAACGTGGAAAGAAAATTTTCAATAAATGGAAAATACGTATTTTCATTCGTATCCCAGCCATCTGATGATTGCTTTAAGGCATTATAGTAATACGCCTTATAAAGGTTGATTTGTTCTTCGAAAGAAACATATTTTCCTGCATCAAAACCATTTTTGTAGAGCAAAAGAATCGACAGCAGACGCGACATCCTGCCATTGCCATCACGAAATGGATGAATGCAAAGGAAATCCAGGATTACACACGGAATTAATAAAAGCTGATTGATGTTAGCATCATCCCGGGCATCCAGATAGGCAAGAACCATCTGTTCCATTGCATCCGGTGTCTCTTTCGCCGATATTGGGCGAAACCGGACCTTACGCCTCCCATCCGCGTCAATTTCTAAAATCACATTATCGTCTGTCTTATATTGCCCACCAAATCCATTTCCCGTAAAACTCATCAAAATTTCATGCAGATGCAAAATATCTCTTTCACAAAAATCCATATATTCATGTCCCAGATGGATTTCACTTAAGGCATCGCGGTATCCGGCAATCTCCGCTTCGTTGTGATTTAAAGGGGCACTGTTCTGATTCACAATTTCTGCAATACGTTCATCGCTGGTAACAATCCCTTCTATCTCATTGGAACTTTTAATTGACTGTACCTTTGCCACTGCCTCTAATTCTGTAAATATCTGTGCATACTCTGCCTTGCGTATACCTGCCATCGTTTTTAGTTCTGCAATATTCATGGTCAGGTTCAGTAAATTTGATGGCAATAAACCATTATTCAAAAACGAATAATCAAATATTCTCATATTCCACCTCTTTCTGCATATGATTATATCATTTTATATGCAGAAAAGCAGCCATTATCTGCATATATTTTATCCTTTTATATGCAGAAAAACAGCCATTATCTGCATATATTTTATCTTTTTATATGCAGATAATGACCGTCTATATGCACATTACATTTTGCCGCTAAACTTGAATCCCTGCGTATTTCGCAACACGCATCTCCATCCGTATCCCTGCAAACCACAGCTTCGCCAAGTGCTCCTGCCATGGAGCAATCTTCAAATACTTCTTCATATAATACAGCGTACTCTCTTCCCGGATTTTCTGGCGTTTCATGGCATCGGAAAAAGATTTGCTAATGGATGTGGAATGTTCGTGGTCATAATGCTGGTTTAACAGCAGCACACTGCGGTATCCCGCCTGCTGCATCCTGCGGCCCAGAACCTGCTCCTCCTCATAGAGAAAGATTCCTTCATCGTAGCCTCCGGCTTCCAGAAATTTTTCTCCGTCCACCATCAGCATGGAGCCATGCACGGCTCCCACGTATACCGCATTCCTGCCCTGGAAGTAAGAATCCGGGTAATCAAATGACCTGCCAAACAGGCGTCTGCTTACCGGTCCCATACTGATGAGTTCCCGCGTAAAGCTTCGGAGCGGCCATCCATTTTTTAAATCCGGATAGCGGGCATCGTGAATCCGGGTTGTCACAATCCCAACCTCCGGATGACGGGCAAATACTGCCAGCATTGCTTTTAAAGACTGCTCGGAAAATACCACATCCGGATTTGCGATCAGCACATGGGTGGCACCGCCCTGCTCTATCGCATAACGGACACCGATGTTGTTGCCGGAACCGTAACCACCATTTTTTTGCGCAGTAAGGATTTTGATTTTCCTGATCTGGCTGCAGTTTTCCTGCCCTTCCAACTGCTTCAGCCGTTCCAGCGAATCATCCGTAGAAGCATTATCCACCACTATAATCTGATGGAGTACCTCATAATCCGCAATCTGCTTAACTAACTTTTCCGTTGTCTCTGCATCATTATAATTTAAGATCACACAGCTTAGTCGCACCGTATTCTTCCTGTCTTTCTCAACTTCCGCTGCCGCTATCATGCCTGTTCATCCTGCACTTTCTCTGTTTCCTGCACTTCCTTCACTTCTGGCTTTTCCACTACCTCCGGATTTTCCACCACGCCCGGCTTCTCCGGCCACTGCTCCCACTCTTCCGTTTCCGATTTTGAGGTGTTTTCCTCATCCACTTTCGGCTGGCGCATTTTCTCTGCCTTCGGGATGGTCACGCACATCGCCAGGGTCTGCAGCATAGAATTTTTATAAAAATGATTGTAACGGATATTTTTCAGGCGACCTGCCGCAGACTGGTATGGGAGTGCCAAAAAGGCCCGAAGTGTCATGCGCTCGCCCTTATCCATCTCTTTCCAGAACATGCGGCCAAACGCAATGCCCTGGTTCAGCATCCGGCGGTAATTCCGCTCCACCTCTTCCCCGCGACCAAGGCGGGCTTTCATCTCCTCAAAACTGCCTGCATCCTTCGCACCCAGTACATTATTTCCATGCTGGCGGTATTTGGATAAAGCCCTCGGCATAAATTCGATCACGCCAAAGCAGGATGCGGTAAGCGCGATCCACCAGTCATGCATGCAGCAGACCTCCGGCTCCTTCGCACAGCGCTCAAGAAGGGCACGGTTGATCATCGAAGCGCCACCGGTCACCTGGTTTTCCACCAGAAGCTCTGCAAAGCTGTTGCGGTCCGGATCCTGATGCGTGTAACCTGCAAAGCTCTCATGGATCTCGTACATATCCTCATCCACCACTTCCATATCCGAGTACAAAAGAATCGGGCACTGCTTTCCCAGTCCCTTTTCCAGCACCCGCATCCGGTGCAGCATGACCTTTACCTTGTTGTTTTCCCATACATCATCCTGGTCACTGAAGAAAATGTACTCGTTTTTTTCGTCCTTCAGAGCTTCTTTCATCAGCCAGAAAAAATTTCCGGCCGCGCCGCCTGTATGCTCCGTTCTGTGATGCAAAAAGACCTGTTTCGGATACCATCCGGCATAATCGTTTAACATTTCCCTGGTTCCGTCATCGGAACCATCGTCGGAGATCAGGATCTTTACCGGAACTGTCTGCGCCAGAATCGAATCCAGCTGCTGCTCCAGATACTGCTTTCCCTGATATGTTGCCATCAAAACCATAACCATTTATTATTTCCTCCGATTCTCCACAAGTTTCATTCCCAGTTTCCGGCTCACCATCCGCCGCACCGGCGGGCAAAGCGCTGTCGCATAATCCAGCATATGATAAGCCAGCATATAGGCCCGCTTTCCTTCTTCTTTCGCGGCTCCTGCCCACGGAGTCTTTGCCAGATAGAGCTCGTAAGCCCTGCGGTAATGGTTGAAATTTCCCGCGATCCATGGCCGCTCATCGCCCATATAGTGGACGATCGACGGATGTTTTTTTGCAATCTGCAGTTCTCTCGGCGTAACTGCCTTATAGGTTTTTCCCTGGCGCACCAGCTCCCGGTAAGAAAAATACCGGTAATTCGTAAAGAAATTATAACGCGGCATCAGCGTGTGGATTTGCCCTTTCAGCGTGCCATTGATCACATCCTGGTCACTGGCAAACAGCTTCCCGCCTTTGCTCTTCCAAAATTCCAGAAGTTTTTTCTGAACTTCTTTTTCGCGCCATTTTTTTAAATCAACCAGAAGAACGCCGGAATTATAATACGGATCCTCCTCGCCCAGGTCAATGGATTCTTTTACCGCCTGGTAGATGGTCGGCTCCATCACGGCTCCAACGATGTTTCCCTCCAGATCTTCTTTCCACAGATGCTTTAAAGACTGGAGCACTACCGTATCGCAGTCCAGATACAGCACCCGCTCCACAGACTCCGGAAGCATATCGCCCATAAACAGGCGCAGCATCACACTGATATCGAAGCCGCCGGTATCTACCTCATAGCCGATTCGCTCCCGCAGATCATCCAGGTTGACGCAGACCAGGTTCCGCCCAAAATGCGCTGCGATCTCCTCTAACCGCTCCTGGTTTTCCCTGGAAAGCCCCAGCGTCAGGACGTAAACCGTAATCTCTGCAAAATCCCGGTTCCGGTCAAGCAGCGAATACATTGACGTACCCAAATGCCTTGCGTAAGCATCATTCGAGGCGTAAACCACATTCATACATTCCCGGTCCATCTTTACTCTCCCATGCACTCTGCCGTACGCTTCAGCGCAGAAGCAATGACTTTATCCATGTCATAGTACTTATACTCTGCCAGACGTCCGCCGAAGATCACGTGCTCCTCTTTCTCTGCCAGAGCCGCATACTGCTGGTACAATGCCTGGTTCTTCTCGTCGTTCACCGGATAGTATGCCTCCATGCCCTCTTTCCAGTCGGCCGGATACTCTCTGGTGATCACAGTCTTTGGCTGGGTTCCAAACTCAAAATGCTTATGCTCGATCACACGGGTATACGGGGTCTCGCGGTCTGTATAATTGACCACCGCAACTCCCTGATGATTCTCCTCATCAAGCACCTCAGACTCAAAGCGCAGGCTCCGGTACTCCAGCTTGCCAAACTGATACTGATAATACGCATCGATGGTTCCGGTGTAGACCACGTTGTCACCAAGCGCATCGTAATGTTCCTTATGCTCCAGATAATCCACGCCAGTCTCCATGTCGCAGCCTTCAAACAACTTGTTGATGATCACGTTATAACCGCCGATCGGGATACCCTGATACAGATCGTTGAAGTAGTTGTTATCGTACGTAAAACGCACCGGAAGTCTGCGGATGATGAACGCCGGAAGGTCTTTGCAGTCTCTTCCCCACTGTTTCTCCGTATAGCCTTTGACCAGCTTCTGGTAGATGTCGGTTCCCACCAGGCTGATGGCCTGCTCCTCCAGGTTCTTCGGCTCCCCGGTCACGGTCTTCTTCTGCTCCTCGATGATAGCCTTCGCTTCTGCCGGAGTGCTGATGCCCCACATCTTGCTGAACGTATTCATGTTAAACGGCATGTTGTACATCTCGCCCTTGTAATTTGCAACCGGGCTGTTGGTGTAGCGGTTAAACTCTGCCAGTTCATTCACATAATCCCACACCTGACGGTCACTGGTATGGAAAATATGGGCACCATAACGGTGTACGTGAATCCCCTCAACATCCTCACAATACACATTTCCGCCGATATGATCGCGTTTTTCCACAACCAGACAGGTTTTTCCACGCTTTTTTGCCTCATAAGCCCAGACACCTGCGTAAAGTCCGCTTCCTACCAGTACATAATCATATTTTTTCATAAAATTCATCCACCTTATCCTCATTTTGGTCTGACAGTTTGCTGCTGTCCATATGTTATGCGATCAGCAGCGACCGTTTTATTTTCTATTTTCTCCGAAAACTGCCATGTTTTCTCTGTTATCTAATATACTATAGCTTCCCCAAAAAGTAAATTTCGGCTTGCCATTTACCGGAACAATAATTTCCCTGTACACCAAACAAGTACTTCCGGAAACTCGAAAGTTGCCTCTGGAAACTCGAAAGTTGCCTCTGGAAACTCGTGGACACCTCTTCATTTTACTGTTATAATGAGAAGATGGAACAACGCAAGAAAGAATGTGCCTTGGCACATCCTCGCACCGAGGCGCGGTTGCTTTGGTAACCATGAAACGTGACATACAACGTAAAACAAACCGTAAATACGAAAGGTGGAAAAATATATGTGGTTAGCAGATGGCTGGAAAGATTATCAGGTCATTGACTGTTCAAAAGGAGAAAAACTGGAAAGATGGGGCGAATATCTCTTAGTCCGCCCGGACCCGCAGGTCATCTGGGACACTCCAAAGACACACAAAGGCTGGAAACACATGAATGGTCACTATCACCGCAGCGCCAAGGGCGGCGGCGAGTGGGAGTTCTTTAATCTCCCGGAGCAGTGGACCATCGGCTACAAAGGCCTTACTTTTAACTTAAAACCATTCAGCTTCAAGCACACCGGACTCTTCCCGGAGCAGGCTGCAAACTGGGACTGGTTCGGCGATAAGATCCGCAATGCAGGCCGCCCGGTCAAAGTCTTAAACCTGTTTGCCTACACCGGCGGCGCTACACTGGCTGCTGCCAAGGCCGGTGCTTCCGTCACCCATGTCGATGCCTCCAAGGGCATGGTCGGCTGGGCAAAAGAAAATGCTGCATCCTCTAACTTAAGCGATGCACCGATCCGCTGGCTGGTCGATGACTGCGTGAAGTTTGTAGAGCGCGAGATCCGCCGCGGCAACCATTACGATGCCATCATCATGGACCCGCCATCCTACGGACGCGGTCCGAAAGGCGAGATCTGGAAAATTGAAGACGCGATCCATCCGCTGGTAAAGCTGTGCGTCCAGCTTTTATCCGATGACCCACTCTTCTTCCTCATCAACTCCTACACCACCGGACTTGCTCCGGCTGTTCTTACCTACATGATGAGCACCGAGATCGTACCGAAATTCGGCGGTCACGTGGAAGCCCAGGAAATCGGACTTCCGGTCACCGAAACCGGACTGGTACTGCCATGCGGCGCATCCGGACGTTGGGAGAAATAAATAACCATTTGATCCATGAAACACAAAACGAAAGGGCCGAAAGCTTCCGCCCCGCCGTATGGCGGGGCAGGAACTTTCGGCCCTTGTTCATTCCATTAACGATATGACTATTTTATGCTTCCGGCTTCTCAACCTGTACGATTGCTGCTTTCTGCATCGGGATACGGCAATTCTTGTTGTTGCCGAACTCGATGATTACGGTATCGTCGGTCATGTCGATGATCACACCATAGAAACCGCTGGTGGTTAATACGCTGTCACCGATAGCAAGGCTTGCCATCATCTCCTCGACTCTCTTTTTCTCCTTCTTCTGCGGACGGTATCCCATGAAATAGAAGATACCACCAAAGATTACCACGTATAACACAATCATTACGGTTGGGTTCATGGTTGAAGTTGCTACTAACATGTTGTCCTCCTTGCGGCTGTCCCTGCGCCTCGCTCTGGTCAGCCTACTTTCGTTTTTGTTTTAGCCCGATTATTCCTTCGGACCCTCCTCCATACCGGCAAGCTTCTGTGCTTTGTACTCGGCGTACCGGTGCTGTTCGATCGCGTCGCGGATCTCTTCCATCATTTTATTATAAAAATACAGATTATGCAAGACACATAAACGCATTCCCAGCATTTCCTTCGCCTTGAACAGATGGCGGATATACGCTCTGGAATAAGAGCGGCATGCCGGGCACTGGCATCCTTCTTCGATCGGACGTGGATCAAGCTCGTATTTCTGGTTTAACAGATTGAGTTTTCCGTGGTTGGTATATACATGGCTGTGGCGGCCGTTGCGGGACGGATATACACAATCAAAGAAGTCCACGCCGCGGTCTACTGCCTCCAGGATATTTGCCGGAGTTCCGACTCCCATCAGATACGTCGGCTTGTTCTGCGGCAGATACGGAACCGTCACATCGAGGATATGATACATCTCCTCATGGGTCTCTCCGACGGCCAGACCACCTACTGCATAACCATCCAGGTCCATGTCTGCAATGGTCTTTGCATGCTGAATACGGATGGAATCTACCACACCGCCCTGGTTGATACCGAACAGAAGCTGCTCTTTGTTAATGGTATCCGGCAGGGAATTTAAGCGCGCCATTTCTTTTTTGCAGCGCTCCAGCCAGCGGGTCGTGCGGTCTACGGAATTCTGGATATAGGAAAGCTCTGCATGGCTCGGCGGACACTCGTCGAATGCCATGGCAATGGTCGATGCCAGGTTGGACTGGATCTGCATGCTCTCCTCCGGTCCCATAAAGATCTTGTGACCGTCAATGTGGGAACGGAAGGTTACGCCCTCTTCCTTGATCTTGCGAAGACCGGAAAGGGAAAAGACCTGGAATCCGCCGGAATCGGTCAGGATCGGCTTGTCCCAGTTCATAAACTTGTGAAGTCCGCCGAACTGCTTGATCAGCTTGTCGCCGGTCCGCACATGCAGATGGTAAGTGTTGGACAGCTCCACCTGTGTGCCGATCTGGCGCAGGTCATCGGTGGAAACCGCACCTTTAATGGCGGCCACCGTGCCTACATTCATGAAAACCGGAGTCTGGATCGTGCCGTGTACGGTCTCTACCTCAGCCCGCTTGGCACGTCCGTCCGTTGTAATCAGTTTATATCTCATAATTATTTCTCAGCCTTTTTCTGTTTTCTGGTTGTCAGGACATACCAGAGAGCACCGGTTACGCATACGGAAGAATAGGTTCCGCAAACGATACCAACCATCAGCGGCAGGGCGAACTCACGGATGGAGGATACGCCCAGTAAGAACAGAACAAATACCATGATGAACGTTGTCAGGGAAGTATTGATACTTCTGGTGAAGGTCTGGGTAATACTTAAGTTTACGATCTCCTCCAGGGTCTGCTTGCTTCCTGCCTTCTTCAGCGCCAGGTTCTCGCGGATACGGTCGAAGATAACGATCGTCGCGTTGATGGAGTAACCGACAATGGTCAGCATACATGCGATGAACGTGGAACCAACGGACCACTTCGCAAGGGAATAGAACGTTACGACAACCAGTACATCGTGCACCAGGGCAAGGATTGCACTGGCTGCAAAACGGATATCCTTAAACCGGAACCAGATGTATAACAGCATCAGAACGGTTGCGATCGTTACTGCCCAGACTGCATCCTTCTTCATCTCCGTGCTGACAGCACCGGAAATACTCTCTGCCGTGATTTTCTCAGCGTCAACGCCAAAGTTCTCCACCATAGCGTCTTCCAGCTGCTGTCTCTGTTCTACGTCCAGAGTCTTGGTCTTGATGATAACTTCGTTGGTACCTGCAACCTTCTGGGTCTGCACATCCGCATCGCCGGTGATCTTGGAAACAACCGGAACTACCTTTGCAGAAATGTCATCCAGACTCATATCCTCGTTGAAGGTCACATTGGTGGAAGTACCACCGGTGAAGTCCATGCCGTAGTTTAAGATGTAGCCGGTCTGACCCTTGTGCAGAGCCATGCCTGCCCAGCCTGCCACGATCACAACGATGGAAAGGATAAAGCAGAGGTTCTTCTTTCCAAGGAAGTTGATGATCTTGCCGTCTTTCTTGGTTCCGTAGAACTTCGGATCCTCAAAACCAACTGCATACAAAGCGTAGAGGGCACCCTTGGTGATGAACAGTGCAGTAAACATGGAAAGTACGATACCGATTGCCAGGGTGCTTGCGAAGCCCTTTACCGTACCGGAACCACGGAAATACAGGACTGCTGCTGCGATCAGGGTGGTGATATTACCATCCAGGATTGCGGACAGTGCCTTGGAGAAACCAGCCTTGATCGCAGATTTCACACTGCGTCCCAGACCAATTTCCTCTTTGATACGGGTGAAGATAATAACGTTTGCATCCACTGCCATACCAACAGAAAGGATGATACCTGCAACACCCGGAAGCGTCAGGGTAACATCAAATGCAGTCAGCATGATGAGCACCAGACCAACATACAGAGCCAGGGCGATAACCGAAGCAACACCCGGGATCAGGTAAGCTACCATCATGAATACGGCAACGATCGCAAAACCGATCGCACCGGCCTTTAAGCTGGTGGAGATCGCCTGCTGGCCAAGCTGTGCACCAACTACGTTGGAACGCAGTTCCTGCAGCTCCAGGGACAGAGAACCAATACGGATGGTCGCTGCCAGGTTCTCAGCTTCATTGTAGTCCGTCATACCGTCGATCTGACACTGACCTCCGGTAATTGCCTCACGGACAACCGGATTGGAATAAATCTGGTTATCGTAGATAATGGCAATGCGCTTTCCTACGTTTGCGGAAGTCGCATCGGCAAATGCTTTGGTACCTTCCTCAGTAAAGGTCAGGCTTACGACATAAGATTTCTGACCATTCTGCTCGATGATTCCCGCTTTTGCGGATGCAACCTGGTCACCAGTTAAAATGGTCTTACCGGTTTCATCGGTAAAGATCAGGGAACCCGGCTTGCCGAGTTCTTCCAGGATGGCATTTGCATCGGAAACACCCGGGATGTCGATGTTAATCCGGTTATTTCCTTCCTGGTACACTACAGCCTCGGTACTGTAGTTCTGTACACGCTGCTGCAGCTTGTAAATGGTATCGGACATTTCTTCCGATGTCGGATTCTCCTCAACTGCCTGATACGTAATGCTGACACCGCCTGCCAGGTCAAGACCCAGCTTGATCTGATTCATCGTCGAATAGCCGAAATAGCCGAATACGCCGATGGCAATCAGAAGGAGCAGCATCCCCAGGAAGCTTTTTCCTTTTTTGTTCTTCATTCCTCTCTCTCCTTGTTCTCTACTCGTCAGAGCCGTCTGCAAGAGCAGCTTTTATCATGATCGCGCACTCGATACGTTTTTTCTGCATCTCACACCCGATATCATACGCATCCGTGATGGAACCGTGGAAATTGTAGGAATTGGCCGCACAGCCGCCGCTGCAGTAAAATCTGGCAAAACAATCCCGACATTTGTCTTTCGCATAGACATTGCAGAGCTTGAACTCGTCGCGGACTGCCGTGTTGGTCACGCCCGTATCCACGTTGCCGAGCAGGAAATCTTCGTTTCCTACAAACTGATGGCACGGATAGAGGTCGCCCCACGGGGTAACTGCCAGATACTCAGTTCCTGAACCGCATCCGGACAGACGTTTTGCCACGCACGGTCCCTGTGTCAGATCAAGCATAAAGTGGAAGAACGTGAAGCCGCGTCCCTCTTTGTGTCTCTTGACATACTCTGCTGCCAGACGGTCATATTCCTCGAGAATCTGCGGAAGATCCGCCTCTTTGATCGCGTAGGGCTCTTCATCCGGTGCTACGACCGGCTCAACCGACATTTTCTTGAATCCAAGATCGGCAAAATGCAGAACATCTTTGCCAAAATCCAGGTTGTTGTGTGTGAAGGTACCACGCACGAAATAATCGCGGTCTCCGCGCTTCTCTGCAAATTTCTGGAACTTCGGCACGATCAGGTCGTAGCTTCCGGTCCCGTTGCGGAATGGGCGCATCTTGTCGTTGACCTCTTTTCGTCCATCCAGACTGAGCACGACATTCGCCATCTCGCGGTTGCAGAATTCCATAATTTCATCATTTAACAGAACACCGTTGGTGGTCAGTGTGAAACGGAATTTCTTGTTGTGCGCCTCTTCCTGGGAACGTCCGTACTCGACTAACTGTTTAACCACCTGCCAGTTCATCAGCGGCTCGCCGCCGAAGAAATCGACTTCCAGGTTCCGGCGTTTTCCAGAATTGGCAATCAGGAAATCCAGCGCTTTCTTGCCGACCTCAAAGGTCATCAGCGCTCTGCGTCCATGATACTCGCCCTCTTCTGCAAAGCAGTACTGACAGGCAAGGTTGCAGTCATGCGCGATATGCAGGCAGAGTGCCTTGACAACCGTCTGGCGCTTCTTGAAATCCATAACGAAGTTTTTGTAAATGTCAGCAGTAAAGAGTTCTTCCTGATCGATGAGCTCCTGAATGTCCTCAAACGCCTCTCTGATCTCTTCCTGGCTGTATTTCTCTTTTAATGCTGCCGCCGTCTCGTCTTTCAGGGACTGGGCAATCTGAAACGGCTTCTCGCTGTCCGGAATCCGCTCCGATAAAAAGGAAATCACATCGTACAGAAGCGGATCGACCGAATGGACGGAGCCACTGTTGACATCCAGTACGATATAATATCCATTATTTATATACTGATGAATCACTGTCTTTCTCCTTCTATAAGACATAGGCAGGCAGACAACCCGGAACATATGCAGTCCTCTCCTCGGACCGCGCTCCGTCTTGTCTGCCTCCCTGTGTCAACTCTGCGTTTTCTCAGACTCCAGCTCTCCCACTCATGAAAAGCTCTGATTTATCAGAAAACGCCTCATTTGTTTTGTACTGCCAATTAGCGGTTCTGGTTCTCGCAGCTCTGGTTACCTACAGTACAGGATGTCTTACATGCA
>OGWS01000569.1_pt1 | contig 37568 bp, 32 predicted proteins | sample 1576111 | NCBI WGS metagenome assembly OGWS01 (sample SAMEA3541534, study PRJEB24748) | human gut metagenome | biome: human gut; feature: human-associated habitat; material: faeces | place: China | collected 2012
TTGCAAATGTATTATCTACAACAAGCGGGATTTTATGCTTATGTGCGATATTTGCGATTGCTTCAATATCAACTACATCTGAGTTCGGGTTACCAAGTGTCTCGATGTAAACAGCTTTTGTGTTCTCCTGGATTGCATTCTCAACTTCTTCCAGATTGAAAATGTCAACAAATGTTGTTGTAATTCCATAATTCGGAAGTGTATGCTCAAGAAGGTTGAAAGATCCTCCATAAATATTCTTTGCAGATACGATGTGATCTCCCTGCTGAGCCAGGTTTTCGATTGTGTATGTGATTGCTGCTGCTCCGGATGCTACTGCAAGTGCTGCTGTACCACCTTCAAGTGCTGCGATTCTCTTCTCAAACACATCCTCTGTCGGGTTTGTCAGACGTCCGTAAATGTTTCCTGCGTCTTTCAGTCCGAAACGGTCTGCTGCATGCTGGCTGTTGCGGAATACATAAGAAGAAGTCTGATAGATCGGTACTGCTCTTGCATCTGTCACCGGATCCGGCTGCTCCTGGCCTACGTGAAGCTGTAATGTCTCAAATTTAAATTTTCTGTCTTTTCTCTCTAATTTTGCCATGGGTTTATTCTCCTTTTTCTAATTCTTATTTTGTATTCTTATTCCGCAGCCAAAGCTGTTTGGAAGTTAAAATCTTACTTAGTTAATGCCTTTGTCTTGATATTCGTGCCTACTCTGTAAAGAGTGGTGTAGAGTAGTATCTGTCTCCGCTGTCCGGAAGAAGTGCTACGATTGTCTTTCCCTTATTCTCCGGCTTCTTTGCATATGCGATTGCTCCGGAAAGTGCTGCTCCTGAAGAAATACCTACCAGGATTCCTTCTGTCTTTGCAAGAAGCTTCGCGGCTGCGAATCCTTCGTCATTGTCTGCTTTGTATATCTCATCATAGATCTTTGTATTAAGGACATCCGGTACGAATCCTGCTCCGATTCCCTGAATCTTGTGCGGTCCGCCCTTTCCTTCTGAAAGTACCGGAGATGCTGCAGGCTCAAGTGCTACAACCTTCACATCCGGTTTCTGTGACTTCAGATATTCACCAACACCTGTCAGTGTTCCACCTGTACCGACACCGGCGATAAAGATATCAATATTTCCATCTGTGTCTTTCCAAATCTCCGGTCCTGTTGTCTCTCTGTGCGCCTTGGAGTTTGCCGGGTTCACAAACTGTCCCGGGATGAAGCTATTCGGAATCTCTTTCGCAAGCTCTTCAGCTTTTGCGATTGCTCCCTTCATTCCCTTTGTACCTTCTGTAAGTACGATCTCTGCTCCATATGCTTTGAGGATATTTCTTCGCTCAACACTCATGGTCTCTGGCATGGTAAGAATTGCTCTGTACCCCTTCGCTGCTGCGATTGATGCAAGTCCGATTCCTGTGTTTCCGGAAGTAGGTTCAATGATAACAGAACCTTCTTTCAGGATTCCTTTCTCTTCTGCATCTTCGATCATTGCCTTCGCAACACGATCCTTTACACTTCCTGCCGGATTCAGATACTCAAGCTTTACAAGAATTGTTGCTTCAAGTCCAAGCTCTTTTTCCAGATTCATAGGTTCAACAAGTGGTGTGTTTCCAATCAGTCCAAGTGTGCCTTTATAAATTGCTGCCATAATCTATATCCTCACTTTCTTTATCAACCTACTTAGTTGGTGTGTTTTTGATGGTTTGTATTATATACTTACAAAACCCATCTGTCAACTATGTTTTTACATTTTTCTATATTTTTTATTATACAATATCGATCGGAGATGTAAATGATCCAGTGTTAAATTGTTTTTGAGCGATAAAATCTACTTCTGTAGAGCCATATTTACCTACAATGGCTCTTTTTCAAAAAACATTCCCATTTCAGAATTTATTTTTTGTTTTCAAAAAAAGATTCCCATTTGGGAATCTTTTCCTACGTTGTCTCTCTATCAGCTTTGTTCCAAACACCATGTGCTGCACACTCGGTTTCTCATCATCCGCATCCTCAATGTCTTCCAATATCATATCAGCCGCCCGCTGTCCCATCTCACGACCCGGCAGCCCCATGGAAGTCATGGCTGTCTCAAGCATTCCTTAATGAATCAACCAGTTATAATCTTTTCTGCAATCAACAATATACTCCACATATACCGTATCATCCTGTATCTGATAAAGAACCGGATACCATTTTTCAATAAACATCTTATGATATTTATTTGGTGGAATGTACGCTTCTTCAAAAAATGGAAAACGCTGCGGCATATGATTCAAGGAACGGATTGCTGCTATTATTTCCTTCTTTTTTGTGCTGGCGGCATCTTTATTAACCTGAGCTATAAACCGAATATGCGCTCCCAGCATTCTCTTTACCCTGTCAGAAACAATTACTTTGTACTTTTTATCTGTCATTCACTATACCTCTGCAATCACATCCTCAAGATATGCGTCCAGTTCATCTACTGTGCATCCACTTCTCCCTGCCATCCGATCCTCTTCTACTGCAAGCAGTTCCTCCCTTAACTTCAACATTTTTTCTCTACGATTGAAGGTTTCTATATCCATGACAACCAGATCACCTTCTCCATTTTTTGTAAGAAATACGGGTTCTCCAGTCTTACGACACATATCTGCAATCTCATTATAATTTTGACGGATTGCTGCTGATGGACGAATATTCATACTAGCACCTCCTCAAGTTAACCATAGTAATATTCTAACTATATTATATCTTTTTATCGCTATCTCGTCAATTTGATTTTCCTTTTCCGTAGAATGTTTTAATCCATCTCAAGTATGCTCTGAATTCTGATTCGTTGATAGAATAGTCGTCGTTAAGTGGTACTGATACTGCTGGGAAAATTGTCTTGAAATTTTTTACTTTTGCCATTTTTATTGTCTCCTTTTTCTTGTATGAGATAACATGATTTTTAATGTTTCATAACAATGCGCATTGTTCATTTCTTTCTATGCAAACGTTTGTTGTTTGCTATGATTAGGTTATATCACACAAAAAAGAGACGGTCAATAAAATAACCGTCTCCTGCAATTTGTTGCATAAATCAGAGAAATAGTGGGGTTAACTGCAATAATTTTCGCATTATATGTGTTACTTTTTATGTTAATTTTTATCAACATATTTGTTATCATATGTTCAGGCTTTATGCCTAGGGTGCTACTTCACATTGACGTGAATGGCGGTTCGCTTTGCGCGGAGAGTTTATAGCTCCGATTACATAGATCATCTCTCATTTGAGAAATCTTGGAAAGGAGAATTGGCCTATGCTGACCATTACTGACCTTATCGCAGTTATTTCACTGTGTGCGACTTTTTATAGCCTTGGTTACGTGCGTGGAAAGCATGATTCCAAGACGCAAAAATAACCGCCCAACGACCTGAGAAAACTTGAGCGGTTATTTAACCAATTAAAAACATCAGGCGAACCGTCATCGGTAGCACCTTTCTATTTATTATATTAGCATTTCTTTTTTCTTATGTCAAACAAATCTTTCAACTCTTTACCTCACACGATGTGCAAGTTACTGCTCACATGATGTGCAACCAGCAGCCTCACACCGCACTGTCACTCTATTCTTTCCATCCAGCGTACATGTAAACAAGCTTAACGCCCACTCTCCGCTTGTCATGTCCTTCACGCTTTGTGGAGTCAGTGCCTCTACCGCCGCCACTTTGTATTCGAACCGGTTCCCGGCTGCATCTGTGAAGATCACCTCGTCACCTGTCTCAAGTTCTTTCAACTTTCCGAAATGTGTTCTATAATTATGTGCCGCGATCACGAGATTATCCAGATAAGCACTGCCCGAATAGCGACAAGGTGCCCTCTTCAGAAACGGATAGCTCCACTCACTCAGTACCGGAAGCTTCAGGTCAATCGCCGGTATCTCAAGAATTCCTATACATGCCGCGCCGTTGCTTTTATCGATTTAAGATAGGTGTCAGCAGCTTCCTGTGCTGCCTGAAATACGCCGCTTAACTGCATTGCTGCATCAGCAATTGACCCTGACTTCTCAATCGTAATTTCTCTGTCCTTAAGCTGTGCCTCAGCTTCGTCTAGTCTAGCCTGAAGCTCTATCTCCCGTTTTTTCATCAATATTGTTGCGGTATATTTGTGATTTCTTGTGAATTTTCACCATTTTTCCGTATTTTACACCAAAAAGAGACAGAGCCTTTTCTCGCATTGGAAAAGTATCTGTCTCTTAATTTTTCATCTCTTTCAAAATTGATTAGAATTCAGCGATCACTGTCTCGCCCTGTACTGCATCCATTCCTGTGTGCAGCTTCATATCCGGATAATCGTCTCCGTTCGTAACTACGAGAATACATGTTTTCTCATATCCGTGTGCTTTGATCTTCTCCGGATCAAATGAGAGCAGCTTGTCTCCTGCGCTTACCTTGTCTCCTTCTTTCACGAAGTACTCGAATCCGTCACCTTCCATGTTCACTGTGTCGATTCCTTCGTGGATCAGAAGCTCTACTCCGTTCGCAAGTGTAAGTCCAACTGCATGTCTGGATCCTTCCATCAGTACAGATACTGTTGCGTCACATGGTGCCACGATCACATTCTCAACCGGCTCGATTGCAAGTCCGTCACCTAATGCTTTAGATGAGAACACTTCGTCCTTTACTTCCTCGATTGGTACTACTTTTCCTGACAGATAAGCCTTTACGGCAAATGCCTTTTTCTCCTCTGCAGGAGCCTGTTTTTTCTTAAAAAATGAAAACATACCTACTTCTCGCCTCTTTCTTTTAAACATTGTCCATTGGTCTCAATTACGGTCTTATACCAGTCAAATGATTTCTTCTTTGTACGTCTAAGCGTTCCATTTCCATTGTCATCTTTATCGACATAGATAAAGCCATAACGCTTTTTCATTTCACCGGTTGAAGCACTAACTAAATCAATGCACCCCCATGAAGTATAACCCATAATTTCCACACCGTCAATCTCTACAGCGTCCATCATATCCAAAATATGTGCTTTTAAATATTCTATACGATAGTCGTCTTCCACATAACCGTTCTCATCCGGCTGATCCACCGCACCAAGTCCATTTTCTACGATAAAAAGCGGCTTCTGATATCTGTCATACAGTGCATTCATTGTAATACGAAGTCCCAGCGGATCGATCTGCCATCCCCATTCACTTGCTTTCAGATGTGGATTCTTTACTGTAGCAAATACATTTCCATCTGTTGTGTCAACGCTTGCATCCGCACTTGCGCATCTGGAAGAGTAGTAAGAAAATGAAACAAAATCAACTGTATTTTCTTTCAGGAGTTTTTCATCTTCTTCTGTAATATCGAGCTGGATTCCTTCTCTTTCGAAGAATTTCTTTGCATAAGCCGGATATTCACCTCTTGCCTGTACATCAATGAAGAAGTAATTTTCACGATCTTTTCCCATCGCTTTCCATACATCTTCTGGCGCACAGGAGTATGGATATGTCTGACCTGCTGCCAGCATACATCCGACCTTATTCTCTGGATCGATCTCATGAGCGATTCTTGTTGCTTCTGCAGACGCTACCAGTTCATGATGTGCTGCAAGATATTTCGCCTGTGTCTCATTTTCTCTTTCTTTAAAGACAAGTCCCGCCCCCATAAATGGAAGGTGCAGAATCATGTTGATCTCATTAAATGTCAGCCAGTATTTTACGAGTCCTTTGTATCTTGTAAAGAGTACTGTTACAAGTTTCTTATAGAACTCAATCAGTTTTCGGTTCTTCCAGCCTCCGTACTCTTTGGTCAGATGAATCGGGCAATCAAAATGTGTAATTGTAACAAGTGGCTCAATTCCGTATTTGTGGCATTCTTTAAATACATTTTCATAGAATTGAAGTCCTGCTTCATTTGGTTCTGCATCATCACCGTTTGGAAAGATTCTTGACCAGGCAATCGACAGACGAAATGTCTTGAATCCCATTTCACCAAGAAGTGCGATATCTTCTTTGTAATGATGATAGAAGTCGATTCCTTCCATTGCCGGATAGATATGTTCTGTATCCGGTTCTAGTGTCTCTCCATGTCCAAGCATTACCTTGAATCGGTCTTTTCCTGCCGGACATATATCGACATTGGCCAGCCCTCTTCCATCCACATTATATGCACCCTCACACTGGTTCGCTGCTGTTGCGCCGCCCCACAAAAAATTTTCCGGTAAACTCATCTTACTGCCTCCTGCTGAATTTTTCTGATTTTTCTGATTTATTTTCCCATGTAAAGATGCACCATTCCTTCAACGCCAAACGGTTCAATTGGCAGATAATGGCTGATTGCATCTCTCATCTGTGTACCTAGTGTATTTGTTACCTCAATTGCCAGCCGGTTCTCACCCTCTTTAAGAAGTCCTGTCAACTCAAAGCGATATGGCTTACAGATACGAACACCTGCGGATTTTTCATTTACAAACACTTCCGCTGTCTCATAGGCATTGCCCAGATCAAGCCAAATACTTCTTTCTATATTTTTCTTTTCTAGCTGGGTTGTTCCTTCATAGCGCACGGTTCCGGATTTATTTTCAAATCCTGTAATACTGCTGATCAGATCTAGCTTTTCTGTTGGAACTGTTTCTATGAATTCTGGATAGGAGCAGCTGTCTGCAAATGTTACTTTCCATTTTTCCGGGAGCAGATTGGTTCTGTCTTCCATTTCATCATCTGTACCAAATAATTTCTTGCCACTTTCTCTATCAAATTCTTCAGTGAAAACGGCCTCCAATTTTTCTGCGATCGCCTTCACCTGATTTTCTTCTCCCTGAAGAAATACCACTGATTCATATGGCTGCAGAACAAGCTTTGCTGTCTGTGATACTTCTGTCAAAGTATTGGCAAATGCATCGTAACGGTAGACTGCATTTCCGTCTGAAATTGTCAGTTCTGTGTCGATTGTATTTCCAATATTTTCATTAAATAACATAAGACAATACACATCATTTTTCATATATTCTCCGACTGTAAGCTCCGGATACGCATTAGTAAATTTTACTGCCTGATATTGTCCTAATTCTTTCTGTACATCAAAGTTATAAATCTCTTTTTCAAGATAGATCACACGAACTCCCGACTGCTCTAATTGACTAAGACGCTCTTTTCCCTGCTGTGGCAGGAAAGTGCTATAAGGAACAATCAGCACCTCAAAATTCTGTCCATTGATAATGTACTGTTTCTCCTGCAGCTCTGCGCCTGCAAGGTAATCCAGTGAAATGATATCAAAGCTGATCTGATGTTCCGTCAGTGCTCTTGCCGGTTTCTCGATTGGCATATACTCTCCGCCCCATTCCTGCTCAGCCGGATAGAGCACTCCGACCTTCGCCGGGTGTGTGCCATCCCGGAACAATTCCATCAGACGATTCACATAATTACTGAATGTTGAGAAATACCGAAACTGCGGATTCATTCCATGCGCATAGAAATGCGGTGGGCAGTCGAAGTCCGGGAATTTCTTCGGATCAAAAGCATGTGGAACAATGTGATTGATTCCACGGACGATCAGGTGATCTGCGATCCATTTCATCATCTTCAGTCCTTCATTCCATCCGTAAGCTCCAAAGGCTTCACACATAGAATTCCCGTTCTTGAGTGGATCTAAATGTGCTGCGGATGAAGCCAGTTTTGCAAGTGCATAATGGTAAAATTCTCCATTGCTTCCACCGGTATTGAATGCGTCATGATGATAATTCATCCCCGGAACGATCTGACCTCCGATCACATCGATTCCTGCGTAGTCCATCGTCTCCTGTCCACGGAAATAATGTCCTGTTCCGTAACCGAGTCTTGCATGTGCACCGTTGTCTTCAATTGTATGTCCAAGATACATCACACCATGTGCATGGCACCAGTCCGAAAGAACATTTGTAAAATTATCACGATACAGCTTTGTGATCAGATCCATGTAGCGGTAACGGATTTCTGCTTCAGCACCGTTTGCATTTACCCATAAAAGCGGCAGATATTTTGCATCAAATTCCAGCTCTTTTTCAAGGCCTTCTCTCCATGGAAGAACCATATCAGATCCGATTTGTGCTTCCGTTCCTTTTTTATTTCCAAATCTCGGTTCATCTGAGAAGAAACCTTCAATCAACGTTCCGAAATCATCTTTATAATGTGCATAGTGAGGTTCATAAACCTCATCAATGAGAATTTGCGTTGCTTCTTTTACAAGTGGATTAAGGTAATCTTTTGTCGCCTCTTCACCACCTTTTCTAGTTAGATACAGAATAAAAATACTCCACGCACCGTCTTTAACATCCAATGTCAGAAGGCGTTTTTCCATGTCCATGCAATCCGTAATATCCGTCAGTGTCTCTGCATCAACTGGATCTCCCTGCTCTGTATAACGGCTGCTTCGTTTTGCCATGTAGACTTTCAGGATTCTCTGTTCCGGATCCGGCTTGTCCCACGGTCTTCCTTTTAAAAGCTTTAAATCAATGCGCATCTGTCGCATCGGTCCTTGCACATCATAGCGACGCATATCCAGATATTTCTTCAGATACTGTGGATAGCATTCTTTTACTTTTCCATTCGCATATCCTGTTGGAAAATGAGAATCATCGAGAATCCAGACCTTCATCTCATTTTCTTTTGCTTTCGCAAGAATCAGATCCAGATCACTCCACCACTGATCTCCAACGAAGTCCGGATGTGGGCGTGCCTCAATGCACACCCCTTTCATCCCACTCTCTGCTATCTTGTCCATATATTCACTCAATATCGCATGTTCTTCTCCATGCTGCCAAAAAAATGGATATAATCCGTTCTTCATTTTCTGTCTCCCTTGTATCATTACTAGCTTTTAGTTTTTCTTCTCTTCTTTTCCCTGTACAATGTATGCCAGTACCGCTGACACTATAAATGCGAGTGCTGCACACGCGATAAATCCATAGAAACTGATGTCCAGTCCTGCCGGATTGATCATTCCAGGAATACGGAAGAGTCCGTCTCCTGCAAGTGCATATAATTTAGCTCCGAGCCCTCCGAGAATTGCACCGGAGATTCCTCCACCTACCCATGCGCAGGCAAATAATTTCATATTCGGAACAGCAATGGAATAGATTGCCGGCTCTGTTACTCCACAGAGTGCGGATGCAAGACTACCGAATCCAGCGCTACGTTTATCCGGATCTTTTGCTCTAAGTGAGTATCCAAGTGCTACTCCGGCAAGTGCCCATACTGTCAAGCCGAGAATCGCGTTGATCGGATCGCTTCCAAGTGTAAACAGATTATTCATCAGTATCGGGATAAATGCTGCATGCAAACCAAGGAGAACAACTAACTGCCAGAATGCTCCAAAAAGCAAGCCTCCAAGGATTGGACTGAAATTAAAGATTCCACAAACTACAGTTGAAAGTCCATTGGAAACATACTGCATAACCGGTCCGATCACTAAATAAGAAAGCGGGACGGTCAATGCAAGTACAATCGTAGGAACCATCATTAACTGAATCATCTCTGGAAGCACCTTCTTTGCCAACTTTTCCACCTTGCTTGCGAAGAAAGATGCCAGAATGATTGGGAATAATGTGTTCGCATAAGTTGTTGTAGATACCGGAATATGGAGGAATGTGATTCCACCTTCTGCTGCAATCGCTGCCACCAGATTCGGATATACAAGCGCCGCTCCGATTGCTGCCGTCGTATACGGATTACAATCAAAAATCTTTCCGCATGAAAATCCTACGATAATCGGCATAAAGTACATAATTGCATCAGATGCTGCATAAAGTACAAGGTATGTTCCATCTGTGTTTGTGAGGATACCCATTGTTGTAAGAATGACAAGGATTCCTTTCAAGATTCCTCCTGCGATCATTGGACCTATCATTGGCATGATACATCCGGAGATCACCTTAAAGAAACGGTTCCAAAGACTGTCTTTTTTCATCACCTGGTAGTCTTCTTTATTTACCGCCTTACTATTCCCTGTGATTCCGGCTTCTGTCTTTACAAACTTAACTACTTCACTTACATGAGTACCAATGATCACCTGGTACTGACCACCCTGATTCATAACGCCTTTGACACCCTTAATCTTGCTAACCTCATCCTTATTTGGAATTGTATCATCCTTCAAAACAAAACGTAAACGTGTCATACAATTTGATACACTAACAATATTTTCTTTCCCTCCAACAGCAGCTACTACTTCCTTTGCCAGCTGTCCATAATCTTCTTTTGCCATGATGTACGTTCCTCCCATTCATCACTCACACTTAATATCTAATAGTTTCTCGAAATGCATTTCTTTATTGTCTATATTATAGCCAACCACATATTAGAAAAAAATATCAGATTCCTCACTTTTCATTGACCATTTCCACACAATCTGCTACACTTCATGCAAAGGAGGTACCTGTCTTATGAATCTGAAAGCACTACATCATTATCTTACCACGTTATCCCCAAGTGAGGAGAAATATCGCAATGGATATGTCTATGATGGCTGGAAAGATATGCCGAGAAAACAATGTAATGGCGTAGAATACACTATATTGGACTTAGATGTTGCTTATTCCCCACTTGACAACAAGCCAGCCGATCACTCTCCCGGACTTAATGCGGAACTCTCGGAAATATCAATTAAGAAGAATTCCCGCTTCAGTACAGTTCCAGAACATATCCATACCCACATTGAGATTAACTATGTCTATTCCGGAAGCTGCCCGCAGGTTATTGACGGACACTCAATCACTCTGCAAAAGAACCAGGTTCTCCTGATTGACACAAACTGCCCGCACTCAATTGCTCCGCTTGGAGAGAATGATATCATGATCAGCATTATCCCCAAGACGGACTTTCTGCGTGAGCATATGTTTAATCAGTTTTCTAATGACAGTATACTCTCCCGCTTTTTTATTAATGCGATCAACGAAAAGACTGACCATGACCACTACCTGCTTTTCCACTCAGAAAACGACCGTAGAATTCCGATGTTCTTTAATGAACTGTTCTGTGAGTGCTTTGATCCATCCATTAATTCTACGGATATTATCATGCATCTTTTCTACACGATCATGGCGGAATTGATCAATGTCTATGAGGACGATTTAACAAAGGGAGGCTCCTACTCACATAACAGTATTGTGATTCCTATGCTGCGTTATATGGAACGGAATTTCAGAACATGTACACAGGAATCCGTCGCTGATTTTTTCCATATCAGTCCAAACTATGTCACGCGTCTTCTCAAGAAATATACTGGTATGACTTATATTCAATTAATCCAGGCACAGAAACTGCAGACTGCTGCCAACCTATTGAAACAGACAACACTTCCGGTAACCGAAATTGCCCAGCGAGCCGGATATGAAAATGTCACTTTCTTCTATAAGAAATTTCAGGAGAAGTATCACTGCCAGCCGGGGGAATATAGGGGATAGGTGAAAAACTTACACCCTTTCTTTACCTCTTCCTAAGTTCAAAAAAGAAGAGTCAATATTTCTGGATTTCTTAACAAACTCGAATATTGACTCTTCTTCGCTATTATTTATAACTCAATTTTTTTGTTTATAAAATGTGGATAACTTTTCATAATCCCGCCAGATCCACCTCATAGATAAATCTCTCCGGTTCTTTCTCCTGCTGATAAAACATACTCAGATACCAAGGGTAATACTCGATTCCTTCATTCTCCATCACATTCCCCTTGCAGAATACAATCTTTCTTCCAAAATCCCAGTTCTCTACAGCAGATACTTTATTCAATGCCGAATGTTTCTGATAATCGTTTTCTGATTTTATTTCCAGAAGATCTACTTTCATTCCATTTTGAATCACGAAATCCAATTCTCCATATTTTTTAGACTCAAAATAATTTAAAGAGAATCCATTTGCTTTTATTATCTGGGCAAATACATTTTCCAAAATGCTTCCCATATTTACGTCCATATTTCCCTGTAAGAATTCGAATTGAACATTCTCCATACAGGAAGCACACAGAAGTCCTGTATCCCCCATGAATAGCTTGAACAGATTTCGTTTCTCGTTAAGCTGCAGAGGCGGCTGCGGCTCTGTCACATTATATGATGGAAGTGCAACGCCTGCGTCACTCAGCCAAAGGAATGCATTCCCATACCGGTTCATTCTTCCATTTTCATCAATCCGATTCAGGAAAAATCGCCTGTTCTTATCATCTAACTGCGAAGCAATACTGTCAAAGATTGCTTTGATTTTTATCTTTTCCGTACTTTCGGAATATTTGGATATGTCCTGTCTGTATAATTCCAGGATACTTCTCTGTAGTTGTATTACTTTTCCAACATCATGTGTAGTTACATAAGTTTGTACAACATCCGGCATCCCCCCCACAACAATATAGGTTGCAAACAGCTTCAACAAAGTTTCATGCATCACCTTTGGAACCGCTTCATGTTTTTCATAACAAGTCTGTAACGTTTTTAACGTAGATTCCTGTACTCCATTCGCTGTAAGATATTCTTTGAAATTCATTGGATACATATATACGATCTCTTCAAATCCTACCGCATAAGACGGAACTGCCTTGTATCTAACTCCCAGAAGAGATCCTGATTCTATATAATCAAATCTACCGTCTTCCACAAGGAATTTTATTGCACATCTTGCATTCGGACATTCCTGTATTTCATCCAGGAAAATCAGAGTCTTCCCCGGTTCTAATTCCTTCATCTTAAATGCTGTGAGATTCTCGATGATCGTATTCGCATCTAATTTGCCTTCAAAAATTTTTTCCGCCCCTTTGTCTAAGATGAAATTAATTTCAATAAAGTATTCGTATTGCTCTTTCGCAAACTCTCGGATAATAGTTGTCTTTCCGATCTGTCTTGCTCCAATGATACAAAGTGCTTTCTTTTTCTTCTGATTCTTCCACGAAATTAATTTCTCTGAGATTTCTCTTTTTAACATTGTTCCAACCTCCTGATATTAGTATTGTAACATTTTTCCGAGGTTATTCAATGTGTTTCGTTACTTTTTTCCGTGTTTTCCACCTGTTCTTGTAACATTTTTCCGCACTTTTTCACCATGTTTTGTAACATTATTCTCACGTTCCGATCAGAATTTTCTTTCCTTCAAATGCAAATCCGTAATGACAAATCTCTTCTTTTTTGAATCCACGTGCAAAAAGTGTCTATATCAGAACCTTTTATCGTTTCTTGATATAGACACTTTTTTTAATAGTCATTCCATTAACTAATTGATATTTTCGCCGTTTGTTGAAATAACTTCTTTATACCACTCGAAAGAATCTTTCTTTCTTCTGGACAAGTCTCCTGTTCCATCATTATGTTTATCCACATAGATGAATCCATATCTCTTATCCATCTCACCGCTTCCTGCACTGACAAGGTCGATGCATCCCCATGGTGTATAACCCATCAGATCTACACCATCTTCCTCTACCGCCTTTTTCATTTCTGAAATGTGGTGTTGCAGATATTCTACACGGTATGGATCGTGGATGCTTCCATCCTCTTCTAAAGTATCATATGCTCCAAATCCATTTTCTACAATAAACAATGGTACTTTGTAGCGATCTGTAAACCAGTTCAATGAATAGCGCAGTCCAATCGGATCAATCTGCCATCCCCATTCACTTGCCTTTACATACTGATTCTTTATACGATCCTTTTCTCCACGGTAATCATATTCCGGATTGTCTGGTTCTGCTTTTGTACAGAAAGACATATAATAACTGAAACCGATGTAATCGACACAGCCCTGTTTTAACACTGCAAGATCTTCTTCTGTTACGTCAATCTTAAGGTCTTTTCTTTCCCAGTATTTCAAAATATTTACAGGGTATTCTCCTTTTACATGCACATCTGTATAATAATATCTTTTCTGCATGGCTTTTTCAGCCTGCAGTATATCTTCCGGACGGCAGGTAGCCGGATAAATCGGGCACATTGCGATCATGCAGCCAATCTGAAATTCCGGATTGATCTTATGTCCTGCTTTTATCGCTTCGGCACTGGCAACCAGTTCGTAGTGAGATGCCTGATACATCAATTCTTCTACATTTTCTTCTGGTTTAACTACAATCCCGGAATTAGCGTAAAGCATGAATCCGTCACCGATATCTGCCTGATTATTAATCTCATTAAATGTCATCCAGTATTTTACTTTGTCTTTGTATCTCTCAAAGCATGTTACTGCAAATTTCACGAAGAAATCAATCAGTTTTCTGTTTCTCCATCCACCGTACTCTTGTACAAGATGCAGAGGCATCTCAAAATGACTCAGTGTGATCACTGGTTCGATCCCATATTTCAGACATTCATCAAACATGTCATCATAGAATTTTAATCCGGCTTCATTCGGCTGTTCTTCATCACCATTTGGGAAGATACGTGTCCATGCAATACTTGTACGGAAACACTTGAATCCCATTTCCGCAAATAAGCGGATATCTTCTTTATAGTAATCATAAAAATCGATTGCTTCATGATTCGGATAATTCTCGCCTTTTAGTATTTCACCTGTTATTCTTCTTCTTGTATTTACATCTCCGCTGGTTACAACGTCCATAATACTCAAACCTTTTCCGTCTCGATCATAGGCGCCTTCCAGCTGATGAGCAGCAACTGCGCCACCCCAGAGAAAATCTTTTCGAAATCCCATTGTTATTTCCTTCCTGTTGTCTTAATTGCTTTGTATAATAGTGTTGGGGGCTTTTGCCCCCAACTTTTCTGTTTCTATATTCAATCACAGCTTAATGATTATTTCTCATCAATTCTCTTATACAGTGCAATGAATTCATCTGCGAGAATACGGAAACTCTCTGCACTCATAAGCTGATCTTCTGCATGCATCAGAAGCATGTATCCATTAGAAATCTCTCCGTTTGCATCCATTGTCAGAAGGTCTGCATGAGCGTTATGCCCAAGTGAAAAGGCTTCATCTCCTTGTTTAATCAGCTCTGCTGCCTCATCATATTTTCCCTCTTTCGCACAATGGATTGCATTGATAAAATGTGTTCTTGCTGTACCTACATATGTAATAATCTGAAAACATGCCAATTCAAATTTTTCGTCCATTTTTGTCTCCTGTCCTGCTTTTATTATTTTTAAATTCTGATTTTACCAGTCTTCATCCTCATCTTCTACCGGCTGATTCTTCTCCTGAACCAGATTCATCTTGTCAACCTTCTTAATGAATGGCAGATAAACAAAGAATGAAACACAAAGGATTACTAACTGAAGTAAAGCACTTTTCCATCCTGCTAAAAGGAATCCTGAGATAATCGGTGGACAAGTCCATGGAATCTGTGTTGCTCCATATAATGGGCAGATTCCTGTATACAGTGCAAAATACTGGATTAAACATGCGATCACAGGCATTCCAATAAACGGAATTGCAAGCATTGGGTTCATAACGATCGGAGTACCAAACAGAACTGGCTCATTGATTCCAAATAATGCCGGAATAATTCCCACTTTACCAAGTGCTTTCAACTGTTTTGATTTTGCAAAGAAGAACATATACATTACAAGTCCGATTGTGATACCTGCACCTGTTATATTGATAAACTGATCATAAAACTGCTGTGTTACAATATGGCCTCCGTTTGCTATTGTAAGTTCTACACCACTGTCAATAATAGCCTGGTTTGCAAGGCTGTTTGCCTGTAAAAGTCCTGTCATGATTCCACCAACTACTGTTGAACCATGAACTCCGAAGAACCACAGGAATGGTCCTGTAAAGCACATCAGAACTGCTCCACCAAGGGAGTCTGTCATTTTCTGAAGTGGTGTCTGAACAACTTTGTAAATAATTTCCATACCTGTTGTGTTGAATCCAATAGAACAGATACCGTGAATTACTGCAGTCCCTGTCAGGATTACGAATGCCGGGATTAATGCTGAGAATGCATTTGTTACACCTTCCGGAACTCCGGCCGGCATTTTAATACGTATATTTTTCTTCAAAAACCAACAGTAAACAAGCGGTACGATCAATCCGACAATGATTGCTCCAATCATTCCCTGTCCTGCTGTCCATGTCTTATCAATGATTCCACCAACAACTTCTCCACTTTCTGTTGTTTTGGACGAAGGCATCAGAATCAAGAATGATGCCAATGAAATAATTGCACAGTTGAGTGGTTCCTGATTTTCCAGTTTCGCATAGCTATAGCTGATACCGATAACTGCGATCATCGCACTGATGGAGAATGTTGCACCACATGCCTGATCTAATACTGCTTTGATTCCTGTAGACTCTAATACATCGACAACTGCCTTTACCGGAAAGTTTGACAGGATCAGGAAGATTGATCCGATGATCAGAGGAGACATGGAAGTCACCATACCATTTTTTATTGACTGTATTCCCTTTGTATTAATAAACTTAAGGATCACAGGGATTACTTTTTCGTTAAATTTCTCTTTCATTTGCTACTACCCTTTACTTTAAATTGTGTATCTTTGTTTTCTCTTATTTATTTTTCGCAAGCTTATATGCAAATTTCAAAACATTCATTCCATTGCACATTCCATAATCCTGCATTGGGATCACATCTACCGGAACCCCTTTTGGATCACAGATCTCTTTTGCTCTGGCAAGCTGATATCCTACCTGTGGTCCGAGCAGTGCTACATCCACGCCTTCAATCATGCGTTCCATATCTGTAAATGGATATGCTGCGATATCAGCATCTTTTCCTTTTTCCTTTGCTGCCTCTTCCATCTTCTTTACCAGAAGACTTGTTGACATTCCTGCTGCACAAAATAATCGAATTACCATGATTGTTTCCTCCCTAATTTTTTCTCGTTTGTTTTGATGGTGCTAGTATAACAGGCATTTTCCATTTTGTCAGTACTTTTTCCTGTTTCTGGTTTCCGTTCCATATAGACGGAATTTGTTACATAAAAAAAACAGGGCATTCTACTTTATTGTGTAAAATGCACTGTTTTCCTTTTCCTTTTTTGTATATTATGATACTTTTTCGTGTATTCTGTTTTTTTTGTTACTTATCTAGTTACTATTCGTACCATTACATTCTACAACCTTAATGAAATAAGTCTTCCATATCATTTTGAAACAGATCATCTGTATCGTTATGGACGCCCTCCAATTCTCTTCCGATTAATTCCAAAATAAAAACGACTGCCATTTGGGATGTCAGATCATAATTTTCGTCTTTTTTATACTCTGAAACATAATAATTTATATTGCAGTCACTCATCTTCGCCAAAGAACAGTTTGCCTTATTTGTAATAGATATCAGGCTGCTCCCTCTTCTTTTCAGCTTTTCTGCCAGCATCAGTGTCTGCTCTGTCTCTCCTGATACAGACAATGCAACCGTAGCTGTCCTCTCACCTTTTCCGCGAAATACCGGAGTAAATGGATCATCAATTGCAAAAGAAAACCAACCTACATTATTAAAATATCTTGCTCCATACTTTCCTATAATAGAAGAATTTCCCACTCCTACAAATATAATTGACGATGCCTTTGTAAGTAACTTCACAGCTTCCTGGATATTCTCAGCAAATGCCTGTGTCTGCACTCTCTCAAAGAAATCTTTAACCGCAGTAAGATCCATATTGATTTTCTTCTGTTCTTTGCTGCTGACTTCCTGTTTTAATTTCAAACGGAATTCAGAATATCCCTCGCATCCTACCTTTTTACAAAAGCGAAGGATCGTCGTTGTCGAAACATGAACCTCCTCTGCCAGTTCACGTACTTTCATATATACTACTTTCTCTTCATTGCTGATAATGTAATTATATACATCCATCTCCAACTGATTAAAAGATTTTATCATCTCATGCGTAAACATATGAATTCAGTTCCCTTCTATTTTTTCTCTCTATTCCATTCTTCTGATTATTCACTCAACAACTGGCTTGCTTCCTTCCAGCACTGCCGTCCTGCTGCCAGGATGGAACACGGCTGATCTAGCGTGATCATTCCGCCTTCTGCTGTTGAGATGAATCCACCTGCTTCCATCACAATCAAAGACGCTGCCGCATAATCCCATGGATACAGCATCAGTTCAAGATAGACTCCATTTGCGCCGGATGCCACACGGCAGATATCAAGTGCTGCAGAACCACCTGCACGAATTCCGAGACTGTTCAGATACAGCTTCTTCGCATGTTCAAAGATTCTGTCAGTATCTTCTGTCTGATAACGTGCAGTTCCGAATGCAACCAGATTGTCTGCAAGTCCTTTGTCCGAACAGTGTATTTCTCTTCCATTCAGCTTGGCTCCTTCGCCCTTAACTGCGGAATACATTTCTCTTGTGTATGGATTGTAAACACAGCCAAACAGCATTCTTCCAAACTTTGTCAAACCAACTGAGATACAACTGTGCTTGTAATCAAAGATGAAGTTCGTCGTTCCATCAATCGGATCTATGATAAAGCAATAACCATCTCCAAGTTCTTCTTGCATTCCATCCTCTTCTGCAAGGAAGGTCGCCTCCGGAATGAGCTGGCGCAGATTCTGGATTAGATAAAACTGAATCTCCTTATCATGTTTTGTTACAAAATTCGCTGTTCCTTCTTTATCAAAAACTGTCAGTTCCTCGTCCTGTGCCTGAAGCATCAGTTCCCCTGCCAGTGTCACTATCTTTATGATTTCATCGTATAACATGTTGGTTGTTGTCCTTTCCGCCTTTCTAGTAAATCACCGTGTTAAAGATTCCATTTTTCTATAATACAGCTATGTTTTTTTGTCTTTTTATCGTAATTGATACCCACCAAAAGTAAATCTCCCTGGTAGTCTTTCAGCGCATCTATATATTCTTTATTTTTCATCTGCTGTATCGCACCTTCTGCACTTTTATCCCACTTCAATTCAATCATAACAGCTGGTTTATCGAGATGAATTTTTCTTGGTATCATACAAATATCCGCAAATCCTCTACCGCCTGGCATTTCTCTAATAATGGTATAATATTCTCTTGCAAAGTAAAATGCCAGATTAACTGCACAGCTTAATGAGTTCTCATCATTGTACTCCAATATTGAAATCTCTTTATGAGCCTGTTCAATTCCATTTGCAACCTTTTCACTATCCATATTCCACAATGCTTCCAACAATTTTCTAGAAGCATTTATTGACTGAATTACTTCTGTCCAATCCATTGTACTGATTGCATTTACGTATTCCTGAGACACTTCTCTATTTGGAATTTCAACGGTTTCTTTCTCATTATCATAGGTCAGATATCCCAAGTGTACCAACAATGTCAATACATCATCTTTTGTTGCAAATGTTGTCATATCATTACTGAATGTTCCTGTATTGATGCGTGCGCTTTCTCCTGCAAGCATTTCAATAATGGTATCTTTTAGCCCGTCCATATTCATCTGAATGTAAACTTTGAGAGCTTCGTATGTCTCTGTCTGATTCCAATATGTTCCGAATTTTCGCTTTTGCATTGCTTCTACTACAGATTTCGGACTATACATAGAATGTACTCTTCGTACTCCTTCTTCATGTGAAATCAAATGATATCCATTGTACCACGCACTTGCTTCTTCAAAGTTCATTTCATATTCTTCACATAAATTTTCAACTTCTGATTCTGTAAATCCAAAATACTCTGCCAGTTCTCCCGGATCGGTCATAGAATATTCTGTGAACATATTGAGTGCTGAATGAGAACCGTATTTTTTTATCGGAAGAATTCCCGTCATATAAGCCAACGCCACATACTCTTTATCTTTCAACCAGAATCTTAAAAAATCCAGATATTTTTTCTGCGCTTCCTGATCTTGCTGATATTCTCGAAACAGACAGTCCCACTCATCAATTAATATTACAAAAGGATGTCTTGTATAACTATAAATATCTTTCATTACCTGAACCAAATTGCTTTCGTCACGGAATCGTACCTGACCATACTGTTCTTTCAAATCAAATATTAGATACTCATTCAACATACGAAGCATCTGATCTATATTTTCTGTTGCACTGAGAAATTCCTGCATATTTATTTTCAAAACATCGTACTGGTTTAAATGTTTTTCATATTCTTCTGTGCTGCTGATTTTTAGTTCTTGAAATAGATTCTTTGTATCTACACTTCTATCATAATAAGCTGCAAGCATATCAACACCCATAGATTTTCCAAATCTTCTTGGTCTGCTCACGCAAATATATCTCTGTAATGTTCGTACACAGCGATTTGTTTTCTCTATCAGTCCGCTTTTATCAACAAATATCTGTGATCTCAAAGCCATTTCGAAAAGATCACTTCCTGGATTCAGATAGCTGCCCATACTTCCAACACCTCCATTTTTCTATGCTGCTGATTCTGCTAATACTTCTTTGTCTTTCTATCTTATCATGATTTTCTACATTAATCTATATACGAAAATCGAGAATGTATTTTTCAATACACTCTCGATTTTCATCATTTATGGACTTTAGTCTGTTGAGTCCATAAATAAAAGAAAGCGAAACGTGATCTTGCCAATCGCGTTCCGCTTTCCTTTTATTCACAATTTAATTTACAGCTTTCAGTGTTACCAGTGCTCCATTCTCCTGTACATCTTTTTGAAATGTTTCATTTAATTGCTTTTGTATTCTGATATAAATTTCAAGTTCTTCATCATTAAATTCGTCCAGCACTTCTTTTGTTCTCTGAATACATTTGTGATCCAGCTTTTCATGCGCAAGATAAATTTCTTTTCCCTTCGGCGTTAAATTCAAATAATATTCTCTGTTATTCTTCTCATTTCTCCGTTGTTCAATCAGGTTTTTCTTTTTTAATTTTCGTACCATCTGAGAACATGCGCTTGTGGTTTTCCCTAACTGCTGCGAGATTGTGGTTATTGTTATGTCTCCTGTATTTCCAACCGCCTGCAGGAAATGCATTTCTGACTGATAGAGTACCTCTTCTCCATATTGATGCGGTATTTCATCATATTGTGCACATAAGCTATAGCCTTTATCAAACACATCCAATAATTCGTCTAGTCTTTCACTTCTTTTATTCATAACATTTCTCCAGTTTACATTGATTTCAATAGAACCTTTTTATTATAACATCTCTGTTTTTCATTTGTAAACCAGTTTAACTATTATGATACTTAATTATGATGTTTAATAACCTTTCTTGTCATAAGCTTTTTTCAAAAGTTTCAGACCTTTTTCCAGCGTTACTCTTGGGCATCCGATATTAATTCTCATATATCCTGCCCCTTCTCCGCCAAAATCTTTCCCAACATCTAATGCGATTCCGGCTTCTTCCAGGAAGAATTCTTCCAATTCCTGCTCAGAAAGACCTAGTTCTTTGCAATCCAACCAAAGGAGATAGGTTGCATCCGGTTTCTGACATTTTATCTTTGGCATATATTTCTTCAAATAATCATCCAGAAACAGGTAATTGTCCCATAAATAATCAATCAATTGCTCCAGATAATCCTCGCATTCTTTATACTTATAAGCTGATTCGAACCCTACTGCACCAAAAAGTGGCGCAATATAGAGAACACGTTTATCGATTACTTCACCGACTTTTCTTCTCAAATCTTCATTCGGTATAAAAATCGCTGACATTTGCAAACCGGCAACATTAAAAGTCTTCGACGGAGAAGTTGCAACTGCGCAGATCTGTTCTACCTCTTTATTAAGCCCTGCGATCGATGTGAATTTACAATGTTTATAAATCAGATCTGAATGAATTTCATCCACAACAATAAGAACGTTGTTTCTCAGACAGATATCTGCTATTCTTTCCAGTTCTTCTCTGCTTAAGACTCTTGAAACTGGATTTAACGGATGGCAAAGAAATAAAACTTTATTTTCCGGAACTTTTGCCAGCTCTTCCAGCTCTTCAAAATTAATTCCCCACTGTTTTCCTTCATAAACCAGATTGTTCTCCACAACTTTTCTTCCATTATTTATAATTGTCTCTCTAAAAGGATAATAAACCGGTGGCTGAATGATAATTCCATCTCCCGGCTCTGTGAAAGCTTCTGCCATAACACTCAATGCAGGAACGATTCCATTTGTAAATTCAACCCATTCCGGCTTTGCATCCCAGCCATTTCTTTTCTTCTCCCATGCTGCAATCAGTTCTGCCGCATCGTCAGCAACTTTGCTATAACCATAAACCGGATGCGCAGCCCTCTTTTGAATGGCATCCACTATAGGCTGCGGGCATGGAAAATCCATGTCCGCAATCCAAAAAGGTAACGCATCCGGATTTTTCGGATAACTGATATTACCGGTTTCCCATTTATAACTCAGCGTTCCCTTTCGATCAATCACTTTATCAAAATCATACTTCATAAAGTCTATTCCTCACTGTCTTATAGATTTAATGCTGCATCATATCCGTCTCTGACCGCAGTACGGATCAATCCTGGCTGATTGCAATCTCCAATCCATTCGAAATCAATCACTGTTTCGCGCAGTTCATCTACCGTTTCTTCATTTGGAGCAATCCCTGTGGCTGCAATCACCTTGTCTGCTTTCAATTCAATGCGATTTCCATCCTTATCTTCACAAATCATTCCCTCATCTGTAATTTCAACACATTTTGTGTTTAACATTACCTGAACGTTATTTTTCTTTACGTTCGTCCAAAGAGCATCAATCTGCATTGCTCCTGTTCCAGGGTACGGCGTATTCGGACCTGATGCGAGCGCATCAGACATTTCAATGATTGTTGATTTCTTACCAGCCAGTGCTAAACCAATTGCACACTCTACTCCGGCAAATCCGCCTCCAAGTACTAATACGTTTTCACCCACTTCAGACTCATCTCTATAGTAATCTACAATCTGAACTGCCTTCTCGATGCCTTTGATTGGCGGAATAATCGGATGTCCTCCTACTGCAGCGATCAATACATCCGGGCGAAGCTCTTTTACAAGTTCCGGTGTAACAACCGTATTTAATCTGATATCAACCGCACTCTTTCCAAGTTCATACTCTAAATATTCTTTATACATACCGATTCGCTTTTTAAAGGATTCCTTTTCTACAACCTGAAGTAATCCCCCCAATGCAGAATCTTTCTCACAGAGAATCACCTCATGTCCTCTTCTGGATGCTGTAATTGCTGCTTCCATTCCAGCCGGTCCACCGCCTGCGATCAACACGCGTTTCTTTTCTGTAGGAAGTGGTGCAAACTTATAATCACTGTCTCTTCCAATCTGCGGATTAACGGAACAATGAATTGGCAGATTAAAATAACCTCCTGTCATACAGGATAGACAACGCAAACATGGTCGAATGTCTTCCACGTTTCCATGCATTGCTTTTTTCGGGAAGTCTGGATCAGCCAGCAATGCACGCGCCATTATAATGTAATCTACTTTTCCTTCTTCAATCCACTTATCCGCCAGTCCCGGATCTGTAACGGCTCCGACTGTTCCAACTGGAATCTTCACATGTTTCTTAATCTCTTCTGCTGCTTTCAAATTATGACCTTCTTCTACATCAAACCAGCTTGGACAAGACAGAATCGTGGAATCATGAAAATGAAGAGAACCACAGGATACCTGTATCATATCTACACCGTGCTCTTCCAGCATCTCACAGAATCTGATGCTATCCTCTAACTGATATCCGTCATACATTCCTTCTTTCCACGAGATTCTTGCTTCAATGATAAAGTTCGGACCGCAGTATTCACGAATCTTATCTACTACCATCATCGTAAATCTTGCTCTGTTTTCCAGACTTCCGCCAAACTCATCCTCTCTGTGATTCAAGACTGGAGACAAGAACTGCGCTGGAAGCCATCCATGCCCTGCATGCAATAAAACAGATGTAAAACCACAATGTTTTGCACGTAATGCAGCTTTTCCGTAGGAATCTACTACCTGATCGATAATTTCCCGAGGCATTGCAATAATCTTATGTCTGCGGATTCCGTATCCGTCTCCCTGATCAAATTCATCAATCATATCACTTGGTCCATAATTGATTCTGTCCGCCTCATGAAAGTGCATTCCTGCATGTACCAATTCCATAGATGCATGTGCTCCCTGTGAGCGGATTGCCCCTGCCATATCATAAAACCCAGGTTCATTCTCCTTATCCCACGCTCTCACCTTTGGATTCCATGAAATGTCACCCGTCACATCTACCTGAACGTCTCCCAGGCATACCGATGCAGCTCCACCCTGGGCTCTTCTTTTCAGATAGTCAATATTCTTTGTTACCAGATGCCAATGATCTGTCAATTCCTTCAGTCCCGTAGGACCTGCAAAAATTCTGTTTTTAAATACTGTTTTCTTTACTTTTAAAGGACTAAATAAATGTGGAAAATATGGGTTCATACAAATTACCTCCTACGCTTTTAATCACATAAATTACGATAACGAATTTAGTACTTCATCAATTTCTGGCATGTCTGCAAGTTCCTTTGCATAATGTGCATAACTGATTTTCCTGTCTTCATCCACGATAAACATAGCCGGAAGCTGTAGCTCATTTCCTTCATAATCTCCGTGAATGAATCCATTTTCATCTGCCAATGCACCCTTTTTCTGCAGTTTATCCTTCCTTGCTCCTGCCAGTGCATCCATTGATTCTGCCGGATGAATCATCAGCGTCTGATAAAATCTCATATCATTATCACAAATAATATCAAACGGTAACTCATCCGCTCCAATTGTCTCTCTGATATGGGTTTTATCACTCTGCATTACTACAAATACTTGCGCATTACGGGCACGAAATTCGTTATAGTTTGCCGCAATCTGTACCACATCATATCTGCACACTGGACATCCTATATAACGTAAAACCCAGAAAATCGTCTTACCTTGAAGGACATCATAAACATATCGGTCTTCTTTATACGCCGTGCTAATAAGAAGATTCGGAAAAATATCTCCTACATTATATTGCTTCATTACGCTAAATCTCCTCCTTTTTATTAAGCACATTAACTATTAATTAAATAAAATATATATGATTCTTTTCAAAAAATCAATATAATTTTATAAAAATATATTTTTATTTCTTTTTTCATTATTCATATTGACAAAAAGATTAATTCGACTTATTATCTTTTTAAGCATATTAACTATTAATCAGCTAAACAATATAACTGTTCTTACTTATAGAACATTTCTTATACCTGTTCTATACAAATGTAAGGATTCTGGGAAATGAGAAAGGGAAAACTATGGACGAAAAAAAGAACACACAATTTTCTGTTAAAACAATGCTGATTCTTGCCGGTTCCTACGTATCTTTTGGAATTGGAGCCGGATTTGCCACAGGTGCTGAGCTATTACAGTTCTGGGCAGCTCACGGAATTGCAGCCATCTTAGGTCTTATTATTTCTGCTGCATTAATTCTTCTGTGCATTGCGGTTGTCTCAAGAGATTGCCGTAAATATAAACTGGTTAACATGGAAATGATGTACAAACACTATTGCGGAAAATATATCGGAACCGGAATTCAATGGTTTAATACTCTTACCTTCTTCCTCATGGTTGGAAGTATGATTGCCGGTGGTGCCTCTTCTCTACATCAGGCATTCAATATTCCTGTTTCTGTAGGAACCATTATTATGCTTGCTGCTGTTCTTGGCACAAGTCTTCTTGGAATGAAAAAACTGACTGATATTCTTGGAAATATCGCACCAATCATTATTCTTTCTGTTCTTGTCATTTGCATCTACAGCTACATGCACGGAACAGACGGATTTGCTGCAGGGAATGAATTAATCAAAGCAAAAAGTGGGCTTACCATGTCAAGCAGCCTAATTTTCAGCGCAATTTTAAACTTCACATACGTTGTATTAAATATGAGTGCTTACAGCGCAAATGTTTCAACCCGTGCCGACCATCAGAAAGAACTGGTATTCGGAAATGTTCTTGGACAGACGATCACTGTATTATCTCAGGTTTTCATTTTTATCGCATTTATTTTAAATGCATCCATCGTAGCCGGAGCAGATATTCCTCTCCTTATGCTTGCGCAGAGACTTGGTAATGTATTCTACGCATTTTATGGAATCATTGTTGTTCTTGCCACCTACACAACTGCTACAGGTATGGCCTGGGTTGCCGCATCAAATATCCAGCCCGAATCAAGCAAATGGTATAAAGTTGTTGTTGCAGTTATCTGTATTGGAGCATTTATCTTCTCCAACTTTGGCTCTTTCGGAGTATTAATGAATTTCGTTATGAAATTTGTTTCTTATCTTGGTATTGTTTTCTCTGTCTGCGTTATCGTTTCGAAAATATATCGCGCAGTAAAAGAATCAAAAGAGAAGGCTTAATTCTTCACCAGGCAAGTAAAATGTCGATATTACTTATCGAATTTTACTTGCCTCATGTTGTCAGATGTGATATATTGAACATAAAGATGGGGAAGTTAGAACACACGGCCTACCTTCCGACAATGAAAACTTATATGCTTTTTAGCATCAGCCGTTCACTATTGGCAGTAGTGGCGGCTATTTCTTTCTCCCAAAGATTGTGTAACACAATCCTATGAGAGTGACAATGAAGATACCTATCTGGATCAAATCCGAATATGTAACGTACATTGGCATCCCTCCTTTCTTTCGTCTGGAGGGTGGTGCCCCTCCGAAGAGGGTAGGCCGCCTTAAGGGTGTTCTGACTTCCCGTGAAGTCAGTATAACATGGGCTCACCGATTATAGCAATCCACTTTTTATTTTTTATTTCACATGTTCATCGCATCTTTTATCGCTGCAAGCAATTCCTCATAAGTTTCATATGCCGGCAATTCCGGGTGATCTGCCTTGATCTGCTCTGTACTGCGGAATAAGAATCCTGCCTTACTTGCCTGGATCATACCAAGGTCGTTGTATGAATCTCCGCTTGCAATTGTGTCAAATCCGATAGACTGCAGTGCTTTCACAGTACTTAACTTAGACTGCTCTACACGCATCTTGAATCCTGTGATCTCGCCGTCCTCTGCTACTTCCAGACTGTTACAGAACAGTGTCGGCCATCCGAGTTTCTCCATCAGTGGTGTAGCAAACTGTGTAAATGTATCACTGATCAGGATTACCTGTGTGAATGAACGAAGCTCATCTAAGAACTCTCTCGCTCCCGGGAGCGGATCGATCTTTGCAATTGTCTCCTGAATCTCTTTCAGTCCAAGACCATGCTCTTTCAGAATTCCAAGTCTCCAGTTCATCAGCTTATCATAATCAGGTTCGTCTCTTGTTGTTTTCTTGAGTTCCGGAATTCCACTTGCCTCTGCAAATGCAATCCAAATCTCTGGTACTAATACTCCTTCTACATCAAGACATGTTATATACATCGTAATATTCCTCCATCTGCTTCGTTCTCTAATCACTTTATTACTTTACTGTAATGTATTGATTTTAACATATATACTGCATATTTACTAGATGTATTTTCATTAATAGCGGTATCGAAAAGCATTATAGTTACTGTTCACACGATGTGCGACCAGCAACGCATTATAAACATTACTCTTCGTTATTGTTCATACTACGTGAAATCAGCAACGCTGTACGCACCCACAGAAAAAGGAGATCGAAATCTCCGATCTCCTCCTAATGTCTTTGTCTTATCTCCTATCTCAAGAATATCAACTGCATCCTTGTGGCTATTACTCCATAATAGGTTTCAGTGCTTCTGCAAGCTTCTCTTTCTCAGCCTCTGCCTCTGCAAGATCTTTACCAAGTGTTGTGTAGTAGATCTTGATCTTCGGCTCTGTTCCGGATGGACGAACGATTACTGTCTCATTGTTCTCCAGTTTGTAAACAAGTACGTTAGCCTTCGGAAGTCCTGTCTCTTCTGTCTTCTCGTAGTCGATCACGCTGGCTACTTTGTATCCTGCGATCTCTTCCAGAGGATTCTTACGAAGGTCTTCCATGATTCCTGACATCTTATCCATTCCGCTAAGTCCCGGGAATTCAAAGCTATCGATCTTGTTGAGATAACGTCCGTACTGTGCGTAGATCTCTTCCAGTCTCTGTTTCAGTGAGCTTCCGATGCTTCTGTAGTAAGCGGCCATCTCACAGATCAGCATAGATCCGATGATCGCATCTTTATCACGTACATAAGGTCCTGCAAGGTATCCGTAGCTCTCTTCAAATCCGAAGATAAAACGGTCAACTTCTCCTGCTGCCTCGAGGTTCGCAATCTGATCTCCGATCCATTTGAATCCTGTCAGTACGTTGCGAAGTTCTACTCCGTAATGCTCTGCAACTGCGTCTGCAAGTGGTGTAGATACAAGAGATTTCACTGCTACCGGCTTCTCAGGCATTGTGCCTTTCTCGATACGTCCTGCTGCGATGTAGTCAAGAAGAAGAACTCCGACTTCATTTCCTGAAACAAGCTCATAGGATCCGTCTGGGCACTTCATAGCGATTCCGACACGGTCTGCATCTGGGTCTGTTGCAAGCATAAGGTCTGCGCCTGTCTCTTTCGCAAGATTCAGTCCCAGTTCAAGTGCTGCAAAGATCTCTGGGTTCGGGTAGCTACATGTTGTGAAATATCCATTCGGGTACTCCTGCTCCGGTACGATTGTTACGTCTGTGATTCCGATATCTTTGAGTACGCGAGTTACCGGTACTAATCCTGATCCATTCAGTGGGCTGTATACAAGCTTAAGTCCTGCACTCTTACACAGACCCGGACGAACCTGACGGGACTCGATTGCCTCATACAGTGCATCCTTACAGTCATCTCCTACGAAACGGATCAGACCTTCTTCAACTCCCTGAGCGAAAGACATATACTTCGCACCTGTAAGTACATCTGTCTTCTGGATCTCTTCGTATACGATTGCTGCTGCATCATCTGTCATCTGGCATCCATCCGGTCCGTATGCCTTATATCCGTTATACTTCGCCGGGTTGTGGGATGCTGTTACCATAACACCTGCGTTACAGTTATAATAACGTGTTGCAAAGGAAAGTGCCGGTACAGGCATCAGAGCATCGTAAATTCTTACTTTAATTCCGTTCGCTGCAAGAACTCCTGCTGCTGTCTTCGCAAACACATCACTCTTAAGACGGCTGTCGTAGCTGATCGCTACTGTCTGTGTACCGCCCTGTGTCTTTACCCAGTTAGCAAGTCCCTGTGTAGCCTGACGAACAACATAGATATTCATTCTGTTTGTTCCTGCTCCAAGCACTCCACGAAGTCCGGCTGTTCCAAACTTCAGCGCAACTGCGAAACGCTCCTTGATCTCGTCATCATTTCCTTCGATTTTTGCTAATTCCGGCATCAGATCTGCGTCTTCCAGGTCTGCTGTCATCCAGCGCTTATACTCTTCCTGATACATCTTAATCACTCCTATTATTTTCTTAAAATGTAAAATTATTGCAATTCAGCCATACAACGTAAGACCGTCAGTTTATGACCACTTCGTTGTATGGCTGAACTGTTTCTAAACTTTACAAGTCTAGTCATATTATACCATGCAGGTACATTTACAGCAACATTCCATGTCTATTTTAACAAGCATTTTTCTTGTTACATAGAAATAATTCCCAATACATTTGCAATGGAACTAAGTAAAATAATGACCAGGAAGATTGGTGCCAGATATTTCAAAAAGAACATGTATAATTTCTTTCTCTTAAATGCAGATGACTGCTCGATCTCCCTTGCGATTCTTTCAAATCCAACAGTACGAACGATCAGGAAGCATGTTGCAAGTGCTGCAAGCGGCATCATCACGGAGTTTGTCAGGAAGTCGAAGAAGTCCAGACTTGCCATTCCGAAGAACTGGATGAAATCCAACGCTCCGTATCCCATAGAAGATAATGTTCCGATAACGATCATAACAACAGCCATCAAAATACAACATCTAGGTCTGCTCCAATGCAACTCATCCTGGAAGGTAGATACGCTTGTCTCCAAAAGTGAGATCGCACTTGTTGCTGCTGCAAGAAGTACTAATACAAAGAACAGGATTCCTGCTATTCTTCCTACTCCCATACTTGCGAACACTTTCGGAAGTGTGATGAACATCAAAGACGGGCCTGCCTGCAGATCATCCGGGTTACCGCCTGAGAATGCGAATACAGCCGGAATGATCATAAGTCCTGCAAGCATTGCAATCGCTGTATCGAAAATCTCAACCTGTGTTGTACTCTTCTCAAGATCAACGTCTTTACCAATATAAGAACCATATGTATACAAAATTCCCATCGCGATTGACAGGGAGTAAAACATCTGTCCCATTGCCGCAACAACCGTCATTGCTGAGAAGTGCTTTGGATTCGGAATCAGGAAATACTTCACCCCTTCAATTGCTCCCGGTCTTGTTACAGAATAAATTGCTACGATAACCGCAAGAATAACAAGGATTGGCATCATGATCTTAGAAACACGTTCTACTCCATTCTCAACTCCTGCAAGGATAACGCAGAATACAAGAACGGCAAATACGATAAACCATGCTTCTACCTGGAAAGAATCTGAAATAAATTCTGTAAAATATCCATCCTGTGCAACGGTCTGCACATTTCCTTTCAAATACTCTACCAGATACTTAATAACCCATCCACCGATCGAACTATAATAAGGTACGATCAACATCGGGATCACTGCGTTGAGCCATCCACCGATCTTGAATGATTTCGTCTTACCGAAAGTCTGATATGCTCCGACAGGACTTTTTCTTGTCATTCGTCCAAGTGCTGTCTCTGACATGATCAAAACATATCCAAAAGTTACTGTCAAAATCAAATACACGAGAAGAAAGATTCCTCCACCGTACTTCGCAGCCAAATACGGGAATCTCCAGATATTTCCCAGGCCGACTGCTGAGCCCGCAACAGCAAGCACGTACCCGATCTTACCCGAGAAGCTTGCTCGCTTTCCTGATTGTCCTTTGTTGCTCATAGAATTCCTCCACTCATTTAACAGCCTCCGCTGTTAGTTTCTCTTCTTTTCTTTATACATAACTTCCTTTCACAGGTCGTCATTGTTTCTATTCTACCATTCGACACAGTGAATAGCAACAAAAAGAGTCACGTTAATGCTTTAAAACATTAATTTTAAGCATTAACGTGACTCTTTCTTATAATTTCCCTTCTTTTTCCGCTTTTTCAAGCAGCTTCTCAATCCCTTTGTTCCACGCACCGATCTTTACTCCGGCATTGATCACGCGCTTGCATTTTCCCATTGTCACAAATGCTTTCTGAAGCGTTTCTTCCCGAATCTCCTCAAAAGGTATCTCTGTGATCACCTCTGCCGCCAACAGTCTGGCCAACCGGTAATCCATGTCATTTTCATACAAAATACCTGCCGCAAACGGAATGTGTTCCTTCTGAAGCCGACGATAAACCGGGATTCCAGTTCCACCGGAAGAGATCACGAACACTTCTGGCTCACCCTCCGGCGCAGGAAGTTCAATACTTCCAAAAAGCGGGTCAAAATATCCATTATTGATTCCATACAATTCGCGAATGATTTCTTCTGTAAATACTTCTTCCGGATTTCCGTAATGTGAAATCGTCTCGCCTTTGACACAGATGATCTTATCTGAAATCTTCTGTGCCAGATCGATTTCATGAAGAGACATAATCACCGTAATCTTCTTCTGTCTTGCCATCCGCTCAAGGATAGACAACAGCTCCAACTTATATTTTACATCCAGGAACGAAGTCGGCTCATCTAAAACGATCACATCCGGGTCCTGACAGATTGCTCTCGCCAACAGAACGCGCTGCTTCTGTCCGTCACTAATCGCATTAAAATCACGGTTGCCGAGCGCCTGCGCATGCACCGCCTGCATCGCCTCTTCCACCAGCCGTTCATCTTCCTGCGTCAGAATCCCAAGTCGTCCCGTGTAAGGATAACGTCCGGTCGCCACAATATCATGACATGTCATCAACTCTGTCTTGATCCGATCCGTCAACACGACCGCCATCTTAGACGCAAGCTCTTTGTACGGCAGTTTCAGAAGAGAAGTATCGTCAAAAAATACATTCCCTCCAACGACTTTCAACTGTCTTGTAATACTTTTCAAAATCGTTGACTTTCCCGAACCATTCGGACCGATCAAAGTCACGATCTCCCCCTTGTTGATCCCGATATTAATATCACGGATCAGGGAGTTTCCATTATAACCTACCGACAGGTCTTTCATTTGAAAATAATAATCTGCCATCTTATTTTCTTCCTCCCTTCGGTATCATCATATAGATAACGATCGGTGCACCCAGAATAGAAGTTACCGTACTGATATTCAATTCCACCGGTGCCAGCACCATTCGTGCGATCAGGTCGCAGATCATACAGAACACAGCTCCCATAAAGAACGTTCCCGGTATGACCACAATCGGTTTTGACGTGCCAAATGCTTTCCTTGCAAGAAACGGAACTGCGATTCCCACGAAGGAAATCGGTCCCGCAAATGCTGTCACACACGCTGACAGAATACTGGAAAGCAAGATCAAAATCACGCGAAATGTCTTAATATTCACGCCCATGCTCTGCGCGTATGCTTCTCCCAGCTGATATGCACTGATCGGCTTAGATAAGAAAAATGTAAACAGCACCGCAAGTCCGACAACCACTGCCGCCACACGAATATTGCTCCAGCTCATTCCGGAAAAGCTTCCCTGTGACCATCCGTGCAGATTCACAATATCAGAATCATCTGCAAATGTCACAACAAAATCCGTGATGGCCGAACAGATATATCCGATCATGATTCCCCCAACAAGAAGAGATGCCATATGCTGCACTTTTTTCGACATCAGAAGTATAAATCCCGTCGAGATCAGTGATCCGATAAATGCTGCAAGAATCAGTGTATACGAAGAAAATCTTCCGATATATTTCAAATACACGATCATTGTAAGTGCTACGACCATTTTCGCTCCGGAAGAAATTCCGAGAACGAAAGGTCCGGCGATTGGATTGGAAAAAAATGTCTGCAGCAAAAAGCCTGAAAGAGATAATGCACCACCAAGCAGTGCCGCCATCAGAATTCTCGGAAGACGAATCTTCCATATAATATTGTACTCTGTCGCTGCTCCTTCTTTCAGAAAGAGAATACGCAGAATCTTCGGCACCGGAATATGAACATTTCCAGTATTGATATTTAGCACTGTCACAACACAAAATACTGCTGCAAGAATCAGAAATACCGCCGTGTATCTTGTGCGCCGTCTGAAATTTTCCTGATGAAAACTTGTCTGCTCCATTCTTCTACTCCATCTTTTCAAGAAATGTCATCTGAAATGCATCACCGTCTGTCAGCATCAGATGCATATCTTTGATCAGCTCTCCGACGGTATCGGTTGCCTGATACAAGTTCTTTCCGGTATACCAGACATTTCCATCTTTCACTGCCTTGAATTCGGAGAACAATTCGTTCTTTGCTTCCAGTTCGCTGATACTATTTACCTGTCCGTCGATTGTTCCGTTGTAAATCAGATAATCCGCATCCACCGCTGTCGCATAGAATTCTTCCATCGTCAATTTAACAGAAGGTGCGTTGCTGTCCGGATTCTTCAGATCTTTGAACGCATATCTTCCACCTGCGATTTCGATCATTGATGGAATATAATCATCCGATTTTCTCACAACGATTGAACCATCTGTACTCACATAGAAATAAGCAACCGTCTTTTCCGTGTTCTCGAAACCTTTCAGCTCTTCGATCACCTGAGCCTGCCGGTCAAAAAATGTGTCCGCTTCTTCCTCTTTATTCAGAAGCGCCCCATAAAGCTTGATCCACTCGGTTCTTCCAAGCGGATGTGACTCATAACTTGAGTAGTCTACAAATACCGGAATCCCAAGATCTTCGATCATTTCCTGTACCTTCGGTGTATGAAGGATCATCGTTGATTCGATTGCCAGATCACAGTCTCCGTCAACGAGAGTCTCATAATCCGGTTCGCTGTATTTTCCCGCAAATGTCATCGCTCCGGATTCCATTGCTTCCTTTGCACTCTCTACATACCAGCCAGAGGCCTCAAGTCCGGAGAATTTTACCTTGTCAATTCCGCCGATTGCATCAAACAGAGACATGGATGCTGTCGCCGCCATATAAATATTCTCTGTCGGCTGCCGGATCACAACAATATCATCCGCCAGATTTTCCGGTTCTTCTTCACCTTCCGGAACGATCAGATATTGCTTATCTTCATGGACATCGATCAACTTATATCCATCCTTATAATAGTATACATCGAATTCTGTCGCGTAAGTCAGATCCATTGTAGATTCATAGGTAAGCCCTTCGATCTCCGGTGCTTTTTTTGTCTTGTCGGCTGCATCTTTGGTCTTATCATTTGTTACATCTGTACCTGCTGAATTATTACCGCTGTTTCCACCGGAGGCTGCGGTGGAACCGCAGCCTCCGAGCAGAAGTGCAGCTGAAAGCATTAACGCTGTGATTCTGCATCTTCTTATCTTCATTCTATTTTTCTCTCCTATTTCTCTGCCGCTGCTACTGCCGCATCAAACTTCTCGTTCGTCAGCTCTTCACATCCGTAGAGAACACCGTAAACCTTGATCCACTCCTGCTTTCCAAGTTCTGTCTTTTCCTCGGAAGAACGATCAACGAGTACCGGAATTCCAAGTGTCGCAAGCTTCTCTGTCAACTCCTCAAACTGCTCCGTCTGCTCTTCCAAAGTCAACATCTCTTCTGTATCCTTACTGTCTTTCTTGTCAGTATCTTTTGCTTCTACTTCGGTTTCTTCTGATTTCGCACCCGGAAGGATATCTCCTGTAAACAATGCAAGATTCACTTCACTCTTCACAAGGTTCTTCAACTTCAGTTTGTCCGCTGTTCCTGCATATGCAACTTCAGCATTCTTCTCACCGTCTTTTGCTTTCATCTTATCAGCAATCTCGGATACTGTACAGTCTTTGCTCTTCATTCCAACTGCTGCAACATTATCGAGAAGATCTAAGTCTTTCATCATATTCAGAATCTCATCAGACTCTGCATAAGTATGATCTGTCGGTTTTTTCACAATGATCATATCCTGCTCAAGGCCAACCGGAACTTCCACATCCTCCGGAACGATCAGATATTTCACAACATTTCCTTTGTAAAGCTCTGCTGCCAGATCCTGTTCGCTTGTGCCGTTGTTATCCGAAGCTGCGGATTCCTCGACAGAAGCATCTGACTTGCTGTCGGTATCAGATTTCTTGGTATCTGCTGACTTTGCATCCTCAGATCTGTTAATTGTGACAGATGCAACTTTTTTCTTAGAAGATTTTTCTGAATCCGAATTATCCGCTTCTGATTTCTTATCCTCTGCTTTCTCCGGATCTCTGGCTGTATCTTTCGTTATGTCGATCTCAAGAAGTACGATTCCCTGATCATAATGATAAATCTTGAAATATTCTGCATAGTCAAGCTTTGTCTCTGACTGATATTCCAAACCTATGATTTCAGGTGCTTGTTCATCCAGCTTCTGGTTATTGCTTGTTGAAGCATCTGTTCCGTTTGCAGATGTTCCTCCATTCGCCGCTGCAAGATAAATGAAAATCGTATATTCTATCTCATGTGCGACAGACATTTTATCTGTCATTCCAATAATCTTATTGTTCTGATTCAACGCAACCGGGATAACAGCTGTCGCTGATCCGCCGCCCCTTGTTGTGTAATACTTATTTCCGTTCGCTTTCACATACTGATAATGATCACTGCTGAACACAAGCGTTGCATAAGCCTGTCCATTCTGGATCGTCACTTTATTACAAGTAATCTGAACCTTACCTGTTCCACCTGACCAGGTAAAACGATCTGGAGTGTATACACCGTCTTTCAGTGTTGTTCCACTGTTTACATGAGAAGTAGAGCCACTTGTATCAGATTCGTATTTTGATACATTATCTGCTTTTCCGTCGTTTCCATCTGTTTTTCCTGAATTAGTTCCAGGTACAGAACCGCCTGGGAAAGCAGAATTGTTTGTTCCTGTATTACCTGTATTGTTGGAACCACCAGTAGTTCCGGAATTTCCTGTGTTTCCGGAATCACCTTTATTCTCAGAATCTGTAGAATTAAGATCGGCAATCTTCTTCATTGTCTCTGACTGGAAAGTCAGCGTTCTGTCATACCAGATTCCTTTTTTAATGGAATAGGCTGCTACCGCGAGTTCTTTATCTAATGCTTCTACCGGAACAGTATAAGTATATTTTCCTTCTTCATTTACCTGATAGGGAATCCAGAATGACTGATCTGCGCTTGTAGCCTCTTCCTTTGTTCCCATATACAGATAGCCGTAACCGGTTCCGCTTAATGTAAGCACGGCACTCATTTTTCCGTCTTTCGCTGTCAAGATACAATCCACTACTTTAAACATAGAAGAACTGGAAACTACGTCCATGCTGTAGATTCCGTTGGCTACATTTACTTCTGGTGCAGGATTCGGATTTGGAACCGGATCCGGTGTCGGTGTTGGTGCCGGATTCGGAATGTACATCCATAAGTACTGTTTGTCATACCAGGTCTGATCTTTTGACTTTCTCAAAGATACCGGAATTGTCTGTCCCGCTTTTTCTTTCGGCACATTAAAATGAAATGTCCATGCACCTTCTTCATCCTTTGTTCCTTCTATAACAAATGCTTTCAACAAATCATCTTTTGAACCAAGAGAAAGCGCATCAAATCCTGTGTTATTTGTCTTGATCGTAATATCAAGTTCGCCATCCTTTTCAACAACTGTTGATTCACTGACCTTGAACATCGTGAATTCTTCAGCGTCTTCTTTTACTACTTTCACAGATTCTCCTGTTACAGAAGGAGCCTCCTGCAGTGGCGGAAGTTCCGGTTCCGGAGTATTCGTAGAATCATTAGAATCTGTAGAAGATTCTGACTTGCCTGTCTCATCTTTTATCTGTGTATCCTTGTTGTCAGCTTTTTCGTCCGCAACCTGATCTGAGACAGTTGTGCCTGAATTTTTCCCGGTGGTTTCTATATCTTTCTCTTCTGAGTTATTTTCTGAATTATTCTCTGAATTATTTTCTGAGTTATTCTCTAAATTTGGTTTTGTTTCTGCTTCGATTGAATTCTGATTATCTGATTTATCCGAAGAATTATCAACTTTCTCAGATTCCTCTGTCTGATCTTCTTTAACATTTCCTGCGTCTTCTGTCTGACTCTCATCTTGTTTCTTCTCTAGATCAGCTTCTTCTACCTCAACCGTTTCCTGTAGATTTGTCTCATACTGCTGCTCATTTTCTGCCGCATATGTTCTAGTATAAGATAACGGTGAGATGATCATAGAACCTGTCAGCATAAGCGCAAGCCATCTGCTCTTATTTCTCATTTTTTCTGTCTCCTCTTAGGTTGTAAATATAACACGGAAAATGGATAGAATTATCCTAACGAGATGTTTTGCTGGTCGCACACAGTGTGAACAGTAATAAATGATTCTTTCGGTACAATCAATTACTCGTGATCTGGAATTCATATATTCCCCGCACCAACGGCCGGCAGGTTTCCTGACTCACAGATTCTTCCATACAGAACTCCTTCCCGGTCTCCCAGTGGATGTGCGGACTCTCCACACTTATCTGTATAGGAGCGATCTTCTGAAATCTATTCGGCTCTGAAACAGTTGCCTTAAAACGATTTCTAAGAAGACCGCATCTCTGCTCACAGTGACGAGTTCGTACAGGTCTTACACCTGTTTCCCTTTTACCTGTTTCGATTAGGATATGTATTCAAATATCCC
>OGWS01000576.1_pt1 | contig 37140 bp, 30 predicted proteins | sample 1576111 | NCBI WGS metagenome assembly OGWS01 (sample SAMEA3541534, study PRJEB24748) | human gut metagenome | biome: human gut; feature: human-associated habitat; material: faeces | place: China | collected 2012
CTTCACAACCGTTCTGTGGAGATGGCGAAGAAATATGGCGTGCCGCTTGTGGTACGTTCAAGTTTAAACAACAGTGAAGGAACTGTGGTAAAGGAGGAAGTTACAGTGGAGAGAATGTTGATCAGCGGTGTTGCGCTGGATACAGATGCAGTGAGAATTGCGGTAATCGGATTAAAGGATGAGCCGGGTGTGGCTTTTAAATTATTTGATACCCTTGCGAAGAAGAATATTAATGTAGATGTGATCCTGCAGTCTATCGGACGTGCGGGCAGAAAGGACATTTCTTTCACAGTAGATGGAAATGATCTGGATGATGCAGTTGCAGTTCTGGATGCAAATCAGGCAAGACTTGGATTTGCAGAGCTTCATTCTGAGAGAAATATTGCGAAGCTTTCCATCGTAGGTGCAGGAATGATGAGTAATCCCGGAGTAGCTGCAAAGATGTTTGAGAGCCTCTATAATGAGGGCGTAAACATCAACATGATCTCTACATCCGAGATTCGTGTGACAGTTCTGATCAATGAAAAGGACGGCGTGCGCGCAATGAATGCAGTACATGATGCCTTTGGTCTGGCAGACTGATTTAGGAGAATTACATGACATCGAGACGTGAATTAAAAAACTATGCGAAGCAGGCCATGTCAGGAAAATATGGGATACTGATCCTGGCATTTGTTGCAGTTCAGGCACTGGCTCTGATCAGCAGCATGATATCCTCGGCTTTATTTCCGGGAGAGAAAACAATTGATATTGTGCTGTCGTATGCATTTACATTTATTCTGACTCTGCTGATCAATGTGGTAGCGGCAGGTATGAATTATATGTATCTGAATATTGCCAGAGGGAAAGCATATTCATTAAATGATCTGTTTTATTTTTACAGACATCACCCGGACAGAGTGATCGTTGCCGGATTTTTTATGGCAGTACTGAATCTGCTTACCATGCTGCCCTATACGATTTACAGTAATGCGAATCTTCCGGGTGAAGATGCTTCTGTGGAGGTGCTGATCACCTGGCTGTATACAGGGGTTGTTCTGATGATCGTAGGAATGATTGTTTATCAGATTCTGGTCATTCCTCTGGAGATGACTTATTATATTCTGGCAGATAAGCCGGAATTGAAAAGTACAGAGGCTATGAAAGAGAGTCTGGAGATGATGCATGGAAACTTCGGAAGATATCTGATGCTGAAGATAAGCTTTATCCCATTGATGTTTCTTTCTGTTTTTACATTCTATATTGCACTCTTGTGGATATTTCCATATATGGCCATGACAGAAGTAATGTTCTATCGTGATCTGACAGGGGAGCTTAAAGTGCAGAAAGAGGAAGAAGAACGTGTGGCACGAGACTCTGTGAATCCCATGTTTGACAGCTATTCACAGAACGAACAGCCACAGGAAGATCAGACGCATCCGCAGCAGTTCTGGAGTGTGACAGGTGATTCATCAGTGGCTTCGGATGAGAACAAAGAAGTGCAGAATAATGCAGCAAGTGAGAATACCCAGGATAGTTTGTATGGTTCTGTGGAAAATAATAGAACGACACAGGATAACCCATATGATTCTTCAGAGAGTAAAGAAGTACAGGACAGCCTGCAGAGTCAGACAATTCCGGAAGAGGAAGAAGATAACGAACCAAAACCATGGGATGAATACTTCAATAGCTTGAAATAAAATCATAATATGAAAGACCTTTAACTGACACAATGTAAAAATGTTGATAAAGGTCTTTTTTATTTTTATTAATTTGGTTTTACTGAATTTTCTCATTTATAATGGTGGAAAAAGCTTATACGTAAATGGTATAATAGGAATAATTGCTGGTAGCATAAATATATTTGAGGAAGGTTTTTACAATTATGAACACAAATGAAATCAGTGGAAAACGTCAGATGGAGTTTCTGGCGGAGTTTGATTATATCAGAGAGGCAGGAACTGTAGGAGAGGAAAAAGCAGCAACGATTATTCAGGAAACATTGAATAGTTTTGGTGTGGAGAACCATCTGGAAGAGTTTTGTTTTGAAACTTTTCAGGTAAAAAAGGCGAAGCTTACGATAACGGAACCATATGCAAAAGAATACATCGTAACCGGATATGGAAGATGTGCCAATACAGATGAGAATGGACGGAATGAATCTTTTTTGTATGTGGAGAATGCTGATGAGATCAGCCTCGCAAATGCCAGAGGAAAAATTGTTATGGTAAATGACCCGGTAAGAAAGGAACTGTACCAGAAACTGGTGAAAGCAGGTGTAGCCGGTTTTATCAGTATTGCCGGTTCCCCATTGGACGAGGGCGTAGATTTGACACCGCGTGCATACAGCTTACCGAAGAATCTGCCAGGTGAAGAGAAAAAAGCAGCCGGGATAGAAGCGGCAAATTACGATAACAGAATTCCGGGTGTAAGCATTCATTATAAAGATGCTGTCGAACTAGTGACAAGAGGGGCAGCTAAGGCTTGCCTGTCCGTAGAACAGGAGACAGTGACACGTACATCCCGAAATGTAGTGGCACGAATCAAAGGAACAGATAAAGCAGAGGAGATCCTGACTCTTACTGCACACTATGATTCAGTACCGGAGGGACCTGGTGCTTACGATAATATGTCCGGTGCCGCGATCATCATGGAACTTTGCAGATATTTCAAAGAACACAGACCACGCAGAACAATGGAATTCGTATGGTTTGGTGCAGAAGAGAAAGGTCTGCTTGGAAGTCAGAACTATATTAAAGAACATGAGTCAGAATTGCAGGCTCATCGTTTCAATATGAATGTAGACCTTGCGGGACAGCTTGTGGGCGGAACGGTTGTAGGAGTGACAGGTGATGCGTCAATCTGCAATATGATCACATATATGGCTCATGAGACAGGAATCGGCATGTCTACAAAGAATCAGATCTGGGGAAGCGATTCTAACACCTTTGCGTGGAAAAGTATTCCGGCTATGACATTAAACAGGGATGGATTTGGCATGCATACACGTCATGATACCATTGCACTTCTGTCGGACTGGTCGTTGGAGAGAAGCGCGATCTTACTGGGATATATCGCGTACAGACTGGGAAACATCGAAATTTTTCCGTTTGAACGGAAAGTGCCGGAAGAGTTTATCAGACAGCTGGATGAATATTTTGGCTAATGTTATTCCGGCAGTATATATCATATTGGCAGAATCAATCCCACACTTGACAAATGAACGCCAGATTGATACCCTATCACAAGAGCGTTTTTTATGCTATAGAAGAAAAACAATGTGGATGCAAGGGTCAGTTACACGCATCTGCATTCTGAAAAGCAACAAGAGGAGATAAAAAATTAATGGATATTATTCAGGTAATCACACAGGAATTGAAGGTGGAGAAATGGCAGGTAGAAGCCGCAGTCAAATTAATTGACGAAGGCAACACCATTCCATTCATTTCCCGATACAGAAAAGAAGCAACAGGTTCCCTTAATGATGAGCAGCTTCGTGCACTCTTTGAGAGACTGACGTATCTGAGAAATCTGGAAGATAAGAAGAATCAGGTATTAAAGAGCATCGAAGACCAGGGCAAGCTGACTGAGGAACTGAAGAAACAGATTCTGGATGCCCAGACACTGGTTGTAGTAGAGGACTTATACAGACCATATCGCCCGAAACGTCGTACCCGTGCGACAATTGCCAAAGAGAAAGGGCTGGAACCACTGGCAGATATCATTCTTCTGCAGATGACAGACAAGCCGGTAGAAGAGGAAGCCAGGGCGTATGTCTCCGAAGAAAAGGGTGTTAAGAATGTTGCAGAAGCATTGAACGGAGCTAAAGATATTATTGCAGAGCGTATTTCCGATGAAGCAGACTATCGTATCTACATCCGTAACCTGACAACAAAGAACGGAAGTATTTCTTCCACAGCAAAGAATGCGGAAACTCAGTCTGTATATGAGATGTATTATGAATTCGAGGAGCCGGTCAGGAAACTGGCAGGACACCGTATTCTTGCGTTAAACCGTGGTGAGAAAGAGAAATTTATCACTGTTAAAGTAAATGCACCGGAGGAAGACATCCTTCGTTATTTGAATAAGAGAGTGATCAAAAAAGATAACCCGAATACAACTCCGATTCTGAAAGCAGTTGTAGAAGACAGTTACAAACGTTTGATCGGACCGGCTATCGAGCGAGAAATCCGCAGTGACCTTACTGATAAGGCAGAAGACGGCGCGATCCATGTATTCGGCAAGAATCTGGAACAGCTTCTGATGCAGCCTCCAATCTCAGGCAAAGTCGTACTTGGATGGGATCCTGCGTTCCGTACAGGCTGTAAGCTGGCAGTTGTAGATGCAACAGGTAAAGTTCTGGATACAACAGTTGTTTATCCCACAGCTCCGACTACTGAGAAAAAGATCCGTGCTGCCAAGGATACAGTGGAAGGTATGATCGAAAAATACGGTGTATCCCTTATTTCAGTAGGAAACGGTACAGCATGTCGTGAATCCGAGCAGGTGATCGTAGATATGCTCAAAGAAATCCCGGAAAAAAAGGTGCAGTATGTTATCACAAATGAGGCAGGAGCATCTGTGTATTCTGCAAGCAAACTGGCGACAGAGGAATTCCCGAACTTTGATGTAGGACAGAGAAGTGCGGCTTCCATTGCAAGACGTGTACAGGATCCGCTTGCAGAACTGGTTAAGATCGATCCGAAATCTATCGGTGTGGGTCAGTATCAGCATGATATGAACCAGAAGAAACTGGATGAAGCATTAAGCGGCGTTGTAGAAGACAGTGTAAATAAAGTTGGTGTAGATTTAAATACAGCATCTGCATCTTTGCTTGAGTATATTTCCGGTATCAGCAAAGCAATTGCCAAAAATATCGTAGCTTACAGAGAAGAGAACGGTCAGTTTACAGACAGAAAAGAACTTCTCAAAGTAGCGAAATTAGGACCGAAGGCATTTGAACAGTGTGCAGGTTTCATGCGTATTTCCGGTGGAAAGAATCCTCTGGATGCAACAAGTGTACATCCTGAGAGCTATGAAGCAGCATCTGCACTTCTTTCAAAACTTGGATATAAGCCAAATGATGTTGTGGCAGGAAATCTCCTTGGACTTTCCCTGCAGGTAAAAGACTATAAGAAGATGGCAGCAGAACTGGGAATCGGTGAGATCACACTTCGTGATATTGTAAAGGAACTGGAGAAACCGGCCCGTGATCCTCGTGATGACATGCCGAAACCGATCCTTCGTTCAGACGTTCTTGAAATAAAAGATCTGAAAGAAGGAATGGTGCTGAAGGGAACTGTCCGTAATGTTATTGATTTCGGTGCATTTGTAGATATCGGTGTACATCAGGACGGTCTGGTGCACATTTCCGAGATGACAGAGAGATTTATCAAACATCCTCTGGAAGCGGTGAGTGTAGGGGATATCGTAGATGTAAGAGTAATCGGAGTTGATATGAAGAAAAAACGTATCAGCTTATCCATGAAAGGATTAAATAAATAACATCAATAAAACAGGGATTGCCACTGCAGACCGGATATCTGCAGGAGTGATCCCTGTTTTTTGGGGTACTGCTGTCTGCAGTAACAGTTATTCTGTTTCCCGGTGTGATGTGAGGTGTTCTTCAAGACTGCGTGCTGCAATGCTCTGTGGCCTTTTTACATTGCGGATCAGACAAATCTTTCGTTCAGGAAGAGGCTCTTCAATGGGAATCTGGACGATTTTCCCCTGAGCAATATGTTCAGCAGCAAGCTCTTCAGGGAAGAATCCGATTCCCAGGTTGTGCTGCACCATAGGGAAGATCTGGTCAGTAGTTGCCACTTCCATATCAGGTGAGAAGGGAAGGTTATGGCGCATAAAATACTGTGTATATAATTCTCTTGTACTGCTTCCGGGAGCAATCCCGATCAGAGGGATATCCTGCAGATCCTGAAGACAGTGTTTGTTGGAAGCTGTTTCCGCATATTCCTCTCCACCTATAAGGATCTCGCGGAAAGAATAGAGGGGAATTCTCTGAAGTGGTTTTTTCAGAGCGACAGGTGTGGTAACTACTGCAAAGTCTACCAGACCGTTTTCCAGTGCCTGAACTGCCTGTGGTGTGGAATGATTAGAGATTCTCAGCTTTACATGTGGATAACGGTGATGAAAGACTTCCAGTTCGTTCAGCAGGAATAAACGCAGTGCGATCTCACTGGCACCAATATTTACAAGTCCGCTTTCCAGACCTTTATCTTTGAGAAGTTCATTTTCTCCTGATACAAGCTGTTCTATTGCAATTGATACATGTTCAAAAAGTCTTTCTCCTTCAATGGTCAGCTGTACTCCGCGATTGGAACGGATAAAAAGTTTACATCCCAGCTCATTCTCCAGAATATTCATACACCGGGTAATGTTAGGCTGATTGTTTCCCATAACGTCGGCTGCTTTGGAAAAACTCTTATACTGGGCAACATAGTAAAAAATACGATAATAATCAAGAATCATGATACAGTCGGCTCCTTATGCTATATAAAAATAGAATATCTGATATAGAAAAATAACGTTTGTATATCAATGTGTGAATCAGTATAATACGACTGGGTCAAAAAATCAATATAAAAGTCCTGACAATAGGACGGAGACCAAAAGGAAAGGGAGATTACCGAATATGACAACAGCAAATAAGACAATTAAGATTAATGACGTAGAGGCAGCAAAGAAACTGGTCTGTGCGGCAGTCAGATGTCCATTTGATATTGACATTGTATCTAAAGGAAAAATTTTTATTGATGCCAAATCTATTCTCGGAGTATTAAGCCTTGATGTGGAAGAACCTCTGGAACTTAAATATGATGGTTATGATGAGGATTTTGAATCAGTGATAGCAGGTCTGGCATGTTAAGATTAAAGAAAGGAATTCGCAGGTGCAGATGACATCTACAAATCTTCTATATATTTATGTGATTATCATTAATGTAGTCACATTTTTTATCTATGGCTTGGATAAAAGCAGGGCAAAAGCCGGACAGTGGCGCATACCGGAAGCGCAGCTGATATTTCTGGCGGTGATCGGAGGGTCGGTGGGAGCTCTGGCCGGTATGAAGGTATTTCATCATAAAACAAGAAAGCCGAAATTTAAGACAGGAGTTCCGGCGATACTGATTATTCAACTAATTATTTATTTTCTGTTTTCGGGAAATGAGGGGATTATTCTGCGCTTATAGCAATCCTTATAAATAATGCATATTGATTTTAGCTCATCAGAGCGTGAAATCCTGTGTCAGTAAAGCGGATATATTGTCCGCTTTCTTTTTTTGCTCGAATAAAATTGATTGTTACAGAGAATGAGGTATGTTATGCTACTCTTATATGAGAATTGCGGGATCTGCAAAGCAGCGGAGTAATTCGTAGATATCAAGTCTGGGGAAAGACATCTTTTAACCCTGATATTATATGAAAAGCTGCCTGTTAAATGAAAGAAGGGCAGAAAAATAATACATGACAAAAATATAAGAGAGCAGGTGAAAAATATTGGGACAGGAAATTCAGGAGGCAAAAAGTTTATATTACAGCTATAAACAGTATTTTTCAGACTATCTTCCGGCTTTGACGAAACTGGGGCTGAAAGTAGTAATGGCATTGTTGGTATTTGTGGGCGGGCGCAAAGTGATCCAATGGTTTGTTTCTTTCATAAAGAAGTCCATGGAGCGTGCGTCTGTAGACAAAGGTGTGATCCAGTTTACAGGGTCGCTGTTGAGAATTGTACTTTACATTTTGCTGGTATTTAGTATTGCCACTCATTTTGGTGTGAAGGAATCCTCTATTGCGGCACTGCTTGGTACTGCAGGTGTAACGGTAGGTCTTGCATTGCAGGGCGGCCTTGCAAATATCGCAGGCGGGATCATGCTTCTGATCTTCAAACCATTTCAGGTGGGGGATTATATCATTATCGCACAGCAGAATGGGTGCGAAGGAACTGTATACAAAATAGAAATCTGTTATACAACTCTGATTTCCATAGATAACAAAAACATTGTAATCCCAAATGGAACGCTGTCCGGCAGCATTATTACAAATGTAACTGCCAGAGATCTTCGTAAGCTGGAGATCAAAGTAGGAATTTCTTATGATTCAGACATTAAGAAAGCAAAAGCAATCCTGGAAGAAATCCTTCATAATGATGAAGATACGAAAGACGACCAGGGAATGGTGGTGTTTGTAGATGAGCTTGGAGAGAGTGCAGTGGTCATGGGATTAAGAGTCTGGGTGGCTACGGAGAAATACTGGCCTGCCAGGTGGCGGCTTAATGAACTGATCAAAGAAGCGTTTGATGCAAACGGAATTGAAATTCCGTACAATCAGTTACAGGTTCATGTGAAGAAACAGATATGATAATAACCAAATAATACCAAACAAGAATAAATAATCCTTGATCGATAGTGATTTATACCAATTTCACTGTCAGATATTGGTATAATACCACCAAAATAATATAAAATACGACAAAATAATTGACAATGCGACAACAGATTGCTATACTGGAGTCAAGTTAAACAACTAAGTGTTTTTATGAAGATGCAAAGGCGCATGTAAGTAAATGGATTGCTGCACGATTTTTATACATTGCAAAGACGCAAAAATATAAAAACACTTTTTTTGTACCCAAAATTAACTTCGTGATTGTAACTAAGTAACAATGTACAGAAAGAAAAGGAGAGAAAACTATGAAAATGTACAAAAAAGTTATGGCAGCAGCTCTTGCAGGAGTAATGACAGTTTCCATGTCCGCTACAGCATTTGCAGCAGATGATGACGGCTATATCCTCAAAGCCACAAATGAAGATTCCAAATCATCCGACAATGATCTGGTGATCGCAATCGAAGGAAGCGTAAGCTCCATGGACCCGGCAAACATTCCGGATACAAACGCAATCTCTGCTACACGTGGTGTATACGAGACACTGGTTTCTTTTGATGAGAACCAGGAATTAACAGGCAAACTTGCTGAATCATGGGAAGTTTCCGATGACTCTCTTACTTATACTTTCAAACTTCGTCAGGGCGTTAAATTCCAGGACGGAACAGACTTCAATGCAGCAGCAGTTAAAGCAAACTACGATCGTGTAGTTAACAAAGACAACAACCTTCGTCAGAGAAGAACATTTATCGTAACTAACGAAGACGGATCTGAAACACCTCGTGTAGACAGCATTGAAACACCGGATGATTACACACTGGTTATCAAACTGACACAGGCATGGGCACCATTTATCAACCGTCTGACACAGTTCTGTATCATCAGTCCTGCAGCTCTTGAAGAGTATGGCAATGATATTATGAATCATCCATGCGGAACCGGTCCATATGTATGTACAGAATGGGAAGAGGGAGACCACACAAGCTTTAAGCGCAATGATGATTACTGGGGAGACAAACCGGGCGTTGACACTGTAACAATCAAAGAGGTTCCGGAAGCAGGTGCACGTACAGCTATGCTTCAGACAGGTGAAGCAGATTTCATCTATCCTACACCGTCTGACCAGATTGAAGCAATCAAAGGAACAGACGATGTAAACATCCTTACAACAGACTCCAACATCATGAGATATGTAACTCTGAACATGGATCTGGAACAGCTTTCCGATGTAAAAGTACGTCAGGCTATGAACTATGCGATCGACAAAGATGCATACATCCAGTTAATGTATTCCGGATACGGAAAACCGGCTACATCTGTAGTTCCATCTATCATCGGCGGATATGAAGAGCAGGAAGCTTACACATATGATGTAGACAAAGCAAAAGAACTTATGAAAGAAGCCGGATACGAAGACGGATTCAAACTGACTCTGTGGGGTGATAACACAACACAGGAAATCAAAGGTATGACATTTATTTCCCAGCAGCTTGCTCAGATCGGTATCGAAGTTGACGTTCAGCCAATGGAGCCTGCAACTGTAAGTGACAAGATTTATGTTGACAAAGAAGATGCCGAGATCAATATGTGGTATGTAAACTGGTCTGCATCTGACTTCACAATGGATGGTTCTTTACGTTCCCTGCTTTACAGCACAATGTGCCCTCCTACAAGTGCAAACACAGCATACTTCAACGATGCTGATTTTGATAAAGATATGGACGAAGGTCTTGCAACAGCTAACGAAGAAGAGCAGGCTAAATACTACGGCGATGCTCAGAAGATCGCATGGGAAGCATGCCCATGGTTATTCCTTGGCAATGACCAGATCATCTATTCTACAAAATCTTATCTGTCTGGCGTATATGTATCTCCGGATGGAGCATTTAACTTCGCAAATGCAACTTTAGCACAGTAGTAATTTGTTTGAGAACAGGCTGCGAAGAACATAAATCTGGCTGCCTGATCTGAAATTGCAGCAATTCCATAAAAATACTGCCGATACAGCAGTGTGAATACAGGACAAAGATGTTCAAACCGAAGAACTGCCATAAGATTCACTATGGCAGTTCTCTGACTATAAAGCATCAGATATAAACAACAGGTAAGAAAATAATAAGGAGGAAAAATATGGGACGTTATTTAGGTAAACGTTTGGCAAGTACGATCCCGCTGCTTTTGGTTATCTCATTTGTAGTATTTATGTTTATCCATATGATTCCCGGTGATCCGGCAAGACTGGTAGCCGGTCAGGATGCAACAAAGGAAGATGTGGCAGTTGTACGTGAACAGCTGGGACTGGATGAGCCACTACTTGTACAGTATGGCAAATATATGAAAGGTCTTTTTACAGGAGATCTGGGAAACTCTATCAAAAACGGTAAAACCGTAGCAGAGACAATCGCACCAAGACTGAAACCAACTATCATGCTGACATTCTCATCCATGATATGGGCTGCGATCATCGGTATTGCAATCGGTATCATCGCTGCCGTATTTCATGGCAGAATTCTTGATTATGTAGGTATGATCATAGCAATCGCAGGTATATCTGTTCCAAGTTTCTGGTTAGGTCTGGAATTAATCCAGCTTTTCTCAGTAAGCCTGGGATGGCTTCCGACCAGTGGACTGGAAACCTGGAAGAGCTATATTCTTCCATCACTTACTATGGGAGCAGGAATCATGGCTGTACTTGCCAGATTCTCCAGATCTTCCATGCTTGAGACCATGCGTGAGGACTATGTGCGTACCGCACGCGCCAAAGGTCTTTCTGAATCACTGGTTGTTATGCGCCATGCATTTAAGAACTCTCTGATCGAGATTGTAACAGTAGCCGGACTTCAGATCGGTGGTCTCCTTTCCGGATCTGTTATGGCAGAGACAGTATTCTCCATCCCCGGGCTTGGACGTCTTCTGGTAGACTCCATCCAGATGAGAGATTACAAAGTTGTTCAGGCATTACTGCTGTTCTTTGCTACAGAATATATCCTGATCAACCTGATCGTAGATGTTCTTTATGGCGTGATTAACCCAAGAGTACGTTATGAGTAGAGGAGGAGAGAAGATGGCAGATAAGAACACAACATCAAATATTAACCTTGCTGCTGCCGAAGAACTCCCTAAGGCACAGAGCAAGTTCAAAGAATTTGTCAAGAAATTCATGAAGAGAAAAACAGCAGTGATTTCTCTGGCATTTATAGTTTTTATTATCTTAATGGCGATCATCGGACCGTATGTAGTTCCGTATGATCCACAGGCACCGGATTACACAGCTATGATGCAGGGGCCAAGCGCAGCCCACATCTGGGGAACCAATGAATACGGACAGGATGTTTTCTCCCGTCTGATGGTTGGTACCAGACTTTCTCTTACATGCGCGCTGACAGCGACGATCATTGGTACGGCTATCGGTGTTGTTCTCGGACTGATCGCAGGTTTCTACGGCGGAATTATCGATTCCCTGATTATGAGATGCTGTGATGTACTTTTCGCTTTCCCTGATATCCTGCTGGCTATCGCAGTTGTTGCCATCATCGGACAGGGTATGGTAAACGTTATGATCGCAGTTGCGGTATTTACAGTGCCGTCCTTCGCACGAATCATACGAAGCGCGACGATTTCCGTAAAGCAGGCTCCTTATGTAGAGGTTGCCCGTTCCTTGGGATGTTCAAACACAAGAATCCTGTTTGTACATATTTTCCCTGGTACGATCCAGTCTATGATTGTTAACTTTACCATGCGTGTAGGTACTGCGATCCTTGCTGCATCATCCTTAAGCTTCCTGGGATTCGGTGCAAACGTTACAGAGCCTGACTGGGGTTCCATGCTTTCCACAGGACGTAACTATCTGAATACAGCTCCTCACATGGTACTGTTCCCTGGTATTCTGATTTTCCTTACAGTTCTGGCATTCAACCTGCTGGGCGACGGTCTCAGAGATACCCTGGATCCAAAGATGAACTAGGAGGAAGAAACCATGGCAGAAAAATTATTAGAAGTAAAGAATCTCCGTACGGAGTTTAAAAGAGATAAAACATGGGTGACAGCAGTTAATAATGTAAGTTTCTCCATTCAGCCGGGTGAGATTCTTGGTCTGGTAGGAGAGTCCGGATGCGGTAAATCCGTAACTTCCCTTTCCATTATGAAACTTCTGGCACGCAACAGTAAGATTTCCAACGGTGAGATCCTGCTTAATGGCAAGGATCTTCTCAAAGAAGATAAAAAAGGTATGAGAAAGATCAGAGGACGTGAAGTTGCCATGATCTTCCAGGAGCCGATGAACTCTCTGAACCCATGTATGAGAATTGAGAAACAGCTGACAGAAGCAATCCTGCTCCATAACAATTTCTCAAAAGAAGAAGCGCACAACAGAGCATTTGAAGTACTGAGATCAGTAGGTATCCCTGAACCGGATATGACATTAAAGAGTTATCCGCACCAGCTTTCAGGAGGTATGTGTCAGCGTGTTATGATCGCTATGGCAATGTCCTGTGAGCCGGAGCTTCTCATCGCAGATGAGCCGACTACAGCCCTTGACGTTACCATTCAGGCACAGATCCTGGAGCTGATGGAGGACATCAGGGCAAAGAAGAATACAGGTATTCTGATGATCACACATGACCTTGGTGTTGTTGCTGAAATGTGTTCCAGAGTTGTTGTTATGTATGCCGGCCGAATCGTAGAAGAAGCACCTGTGCAGGAACTTTTTGCAGATCCGAAACATCCATATACACAGGGTCTGATCGGTTCTGTACCGAAACTCGGAAGTGGTGTGGAATCTCTTCCGTCCATTCCGGGAAGCGTACCGGATCTGTCCGTAATGCCGAAAGGATGTAAGTTTGCACCGAGATGTAAATATGCAATGGATATCTGTCATCAGCAGGAGCCGGAGCTTGCAGATATCAACGAAGCAGGCACCAGAAAATGCAGATGTCATCTGCTCAACAAAACCGGAAAGGAGGCGTAATCTGTGAGCGAGCCGTTATTATCAGTAAAGAATATGAAGAAAACATTCCAGGCAAACGGAGGAATGTTCAGCAAGAAGAAATTTGTCCATGCTGTAAATGATGTATCATTCGATATCTATCCGGGTGAAACTTTCTCTCTGGTAGGTGAGTCCGGATGCGGGAAATCTACGACAGGTAAACTGATCGATCATCTGATCACGCCGGATTCCGGTGAGATCTGGTTTGAAGGAAAAGAAATCTCCAAACTTTCAGAGAAGGAAATGCGTCCGCTGCGTTCCGATATTCAGATGGTTTTCCAGGATCCGTACGGTTCTCTGAATCCAAGAATGAAAGTTCAGGATCTTATCGGTGAGCCACTTCTGATCCACACAAACATGAGTGCAGGAGAGCGCCTTAAGAAAGTACATGAACTTCTTGGCACTGTAGGATTAAGCCCGTCTCATGGAGAGCGTTATCCACATGAATTCTCCGGTGGTCAGCGCCAGCGTATCGGAATTGCCAGAGCGCTGACAGTGCAGCCCAAGCTGATCATTGCAGATGAACCGGTATCTGCCCTTGATGTTTCTATCCAGGCGCAGGTATTAAATCTTCTGCAGCAGTTACAGAAAGACTTTAATCTTACCTATCTGTTCATTTCCCATGACCTGAGTGTCGTTGAGATGATTTCAGACAGGATCGGTGTTATGTATCTGGGTACGATCGTAGAGACAGCACCCAAGAAGGAACTGTATGCAAACCCGAGACATCCATATACAAGAGCACTTCTTTCCGCAGTTCCGATCCCGGATCCGGAAGTGAAGAAAGAGCGTATTACCTTAAAAGGTGATCTTCCAAGTCCCAGTAATCCGCCAGGTGGATGCCTGTTCCATACACGCTGTCCACATTGTACAGAAAAATGTAAGACACAGGTGCCGACACCTGTTGAAATTGCACCGGGTCATATTGTAAAATGTCATTATCCAAAACTTACAGAATAGAAATTCCGAAATAATACTATTACACCTGAAGATGAACAGTGAAGAAAACAGGATTCACTGAAAGATACAGGTTTATCATGAATGGATGAGGAAAGAGGTGCTATGTTTACTGAGGAAAGACAAAGCGCAATAGAGAAATGCCTTCGTGAAAACGGAAAAGTCAAGGTTAAGGAATTGAGTGAGATGTTTCAGGTCACAGAAGACTGTATCCGAAAAGATCTTAAGATTCTTGAAAACACCGGTAAGTTAAAGAGGACCTACGGCGGCGCGATCCTCTCACAGGATTATCCGCTGAAGAGAGACGTAGTAGACAGACGCCAGTTTAACCTTGACAAAAAGAGAACAATTGCAGCCAAAGCATTTAAACTGATCAAGAATAACGAGACGATTTTTCTTGATATTTCTACCACAAATATCGAACTGGCAAAGCTTCTTGCCGGGTCAAATATGCGTGTGGTAGTGGTGAGCAATATGATAGATATTCTGCAGATTCTTGCTACAAATCCATCCATTACTGCAATCGGTACAGGGGGAACAATGTATCAGACAGTAAACGGATTTATGGGAGCTGCAACGATAGAAGTGATCAAACAGTATAGCTTTGACCGTGCATTTATAGGAAGCTGCGGTGTGGATATGACTGATTGTGCAATTACTACATTGGGGGTAGAGGACGGATTGACAAAGAAAGCAGCAGTGAACAGCAGCAGACATAAATATGTTGTTATGGAAAGGGATAAATTCTATTTCAACGATTCCTATAAATATGCATACTTTGATGATATCAGCGGAATTGTTACGGATGAATTTCCGGATGATACGATCGTGAGTGCACTGGAGAGAGCCGGGGTGAAATTGTTCTGATGCAGGTAAGTCTTCGGCAGACTTATCTGCTCTGGTTAAATCAGTCAGCAGAATGGATAATCTGTCTGGCTTAAATGAAAAAAAGATGGAGGCAAGTACGTGAAAGAATATATTTTAGAAGCCTGTGTAGATTCTGTAGAATCTGCTATGGCAGCGGTTGAAGGAGGCGCAGACAGGCTGGAACTCTGCGGTAATCTGATCATCGGCGGAACCACTCCGGGACCGTGGCTTTTTGATGAGATAAGAAAACGTTCGGATATCAGGATCCATGCCCTGATCCGTCCGCGTTTTGGAGATTTCTGCTATACAGATGCAGAATTTTCCATGATAAAGCATGCAGTGGAAGATTTCAGGAAAATGGGTGCCGAAGGTGTTGTATTTGGGGTGTTGAAGCCGGATGGCACATTAAACATGGAACAGATGAAAGAGCTGATGGAGGCGGCAGGGAATATGTCGGTAACCCTTCACAGAGCTTTTGATGTATGTGTGGATCCAATAGAAACAATGGAACAGGCAATCTCACTGGGAATCAATACGATCCTTACTTCGGGCCAGCGTAATGTATGTCTGCAGGGGGCAGATCTTTTGAAGGAACTGGTAGAGGAGAGTCAGGGACGTATCACGATCCAGGCAGGAAGCGGCGTGGGAGCAGAAGTGATCCGCCAGCTCTATCCGCTTACAGGAGTCAGGGCTTATCATATGACCGGAAAGAGAGTCATTGACAGTGAGATGCAGTTTCGCAAGGATGGAGTCAATATGGGACTTCCGATGCTGAGCGAATATGAGATATGGCGTACGGATGTAGATAATATCCGTGCCGCAAAGAAAGTTCTGGAGGAATTATAATGGCAGAACCGAGAGTTTTTTTAAAAGAGAACAGGGGCCGAATTGAAGAGAACTACCTGGAGCAGGCAAAAAACCTGCCCCGGGTTTTTGCGCCTGTAGACGAAAAATTACAGAAATGTACAGAGGAAGTGGCACTTGCATGTAAATATTTATATGCGTTTATGCCGTACAGTGACATTGGCAATTATCCGTTTGAAGTATTTCTGGACTATGCGGAGAATGGTGTGAGGCTCTGGAAAGAGAATCCGCAGGTTGCAGACCTTCCGGAAGAAATCTTCCTGAATTATGTGCTGTTTCACAGAGTAAATGAGGAGGAGATCGCACAGTGCAGAACTTATTTCCGCGCAGAGATCGGAAGCAGAATACAGGGAATGAACTTCAGAGAAGCAGCGTTGGAAGTGAATTACTGGTGTGCCGAAGAAGCTGCTTATCATTGTACAGATGACCGTACTTTATCTGCGATTTCTGTATACCGCAGAGGAAATGGCAGATGTGGTGAAGAGTCTGTATTCACTGTAAATGCACTGCGAAGCGTAGGCGTACCTGCCCGTCAGGTATATGCGCCGAAGTGGTCTCACTGCGATGACAATCACGCCTGGGTAGAGATCTGGTGTGACGGTAAATGGTACTTCCTCGGAGCCTGTGAGCCCGAAGAAATCCTGAATAAAGGATGGTTTACAAACGCTTCTTCCAGAGCAATGATGATCCATTCACGTGTGTTTGATACCAAGATCCCGGAAGGCGAGGTGATCGGCACAGATGGTATGGTGACCATGCTGAATGAATTGAAGAGGTATGCAGTAACCAAAGAAATTACAGTAACAGTAAAGGATACGCAGGGTTTACCCGCAGAGGGAGCTGAGGTTTCCTTTGAGGTACTGAACTATTCAGAGTATGCACCGATCGCAGAGAAGAAAACAGACAGTAAGGGAACTGCCAGACTGACAACAGGACTTGGAAGTCTGCATATTTCCGCAAGAATGTGTTCTGACGGCGAGTGGTTCTATGCAGAAACAGTTATGAACACTGAGAAAGAAGATAACTGTGAACTTTGTCTGGTACCGCAGGATAAAAGAAATGACGGCGAATCAGAAAAATGGACAGCAGCAGATATATTTGCTCCTCATGATGCACCTGTAAACACAGACATGCCGACTCCGGAACAGAAGGCGAAGGGAAATAAGCGTCTGGCAGCAGCCAATGTACACAGAGAGCAGAAAGTAAGAAACTGGTCAAATCCGGAATGTGAACGTTTCCTGGAAAAAAAGGTAAACAGGATAGAAGAAGCCATTGCTGCCTCATACAGAGAAGATCTCCTGAGGGTTCTCACAGAGAAAGACAGAACTGACTGTATCAGTGACGTTCTGGAGGAACACCTGGAGCTGGCAATCCCATATCATGGTATGATGAAAAAGGATACCTTTGTATCTTATGTGTTAAATCCAAGAGTAGATGATGAAGTTCTTCAGAAATACAGAAGAGAGATTAAGAAGCATTTTTCCAGAACTGAGAAACAGGAGCTGAGAGATGATCCTTCCAGAATCTGGAATCTGATCGAGAAGGCAATTGTTTCCAGACCGGAGAAAGAGCGTTCCAGTGTGATCACAACACCGGCAGGATGCATAAGGACCTGTACAGGAAGCTTCCTGTCAAAGAAAATCCTGTTTGTTGCAATAGCGAGAACCCTTGGAGTAGCGGCAAGACTGAATCCACATGATCGTTCTATGGAATATATGAAAAACGGAAGATTTGTTCCTGTGCTTGCAAGAACAGAGAAGAACTGTACTCTGATCCTGAAAGCAGGAGAGACTGTACAGTGGAAATATTTCCAGAACTGGAGTATTGCAAAACTGGAGAATGGAAGATATACATCACTGAAACTGGGAGCAGAGAATTTCGAAGATCAGATCCTGAATCTGCCGTTGGAATCCGGAAACTACAGGATTCTTACTTCAAACAGACTTCCAAATGGAAATATGTTTGCAAATGAATATCATTTCGAAATTCAGCCCGGAGAGACAAAGGAAATCGAGCTGGTACTCAGGGAAGCAGATCTGGAGGATATGCTGGAGAATATTTCCATGCCGGAATTTATGCTGAAAACTGAGGATGGTACAGAGGTGAAAGCATCTGACCTTACAGCAGACGGAAAACATATCCTGATGTTTCTGGAAGAAGAAAAAGAGCCTACTGAGCATATCTTAAATGAAATGATGGAGCAGGAAGAGGCTTTCGCAGGATATGCAGAGCAGATTATTTTTGTAGTGAGAAGTAAAGAAGCACTGGAGACACCGACACTGTCCAAAGCACTTGCAAAGTTAAAAAATATTCAGATTTATTATGATGATTTCTCAGAGATTATCAATACTCTGGGAAGACGCATGTATGTAGATCCGGACAAACTTCCGCTGATCATTGTGACGAACGGAAGTCTGAATGGGATTTATGCGACCAGCGGTTACAATGTAGGAACCGGGGATATGCTGCTTAGATTAATGTAACAGAGCGATAAATAAGATGCCCGGAGATGACACCTGTGAGCATCTTCTGGTATTGCCGGATTACATTATTGTATAGATGTAAAGGATTGGATATTGAATTTGTATTTACATAAAGGAGATAAAAAATCATGTATCAGTTTAACCGAAAAGAATATGAAGAACGTATGAAATGGTATCAGGATGCCCGTTTCGGAATGTTTATCCACTGGGGATTATATTCTATTCCTGCAAGAGGAGAATGGGTACGCAGTACAGAGGAGATGCCTGAGGAAGAATACCTTCCGTTTATGAAAGAATTTGATGCCAGAGACTATAATCCGAAACAGTGGGCAAAAGAGGCAAAGGCAGCAGGTATGAAATATGTGGTTCTGACTGCAAAACACCATGATGGTTTCTGTTTATTTGACAGTAAATACACAGATTATAAAGTTACCAATACACCTGCAGGAAGAGATCTGATCAAAGAATATGTGGAAGCTCTTCGCGAAGAAGGTCTGAAAGTTGGTCTGTATTTCACTTTACTTGACTGGCATCATCCGGACTATCCTCATTACGGAGACCGCATCCATCCTATGAGAAACCATCCGGAATGCAGTAATGAAAACAGAGATTTTTCTCGTTATATAGAGTATATGTACAATCAGGTGGAAGAGGTCTGCACAAATTATGGAAAAATCGATATTATGTGGTTTGACTTTTCCTATGACGATATGCGAGGCGAGAAATGGGGAGCAACCAGACTGATAGATATGGTCCGCAGATTACAGCCGGGAATCATCATTGATAACCGTCTGGAAGTCAGCGGTGAGGGAAGAGGATCTCTGTATGAATGCGATCCGACACCGTATCATGGCGATTTTATAAGCCCGGAACAGATCATCCCGCCGGAAGGAATCTGCGACAAAGAAGGGAATCCGATGGTATGGGAAGCATGCTTCACTATGAACAATAACTGGGGCTACTGCGCAAATGACCACTATTACAAACCTGCTTCCATGCTGATCAAGAAGCTGGTAGAGTGTGTTTCCAAAGGTGGAAATATGATCCTGAATGTAGGACCTGATGCGAAAGGTAAATTCCCGAAAGAATCCTCCGCGATCCTGGCGGAAATCGGACGCTGGATGGATAAGAACCATGACAGTATCTATGGATGCGCTCCGGCAGCAGATATCCCGAAACCGGATTACGGACGTATCACCAGAAATGGAAACAAGTATTATGTCCATATTTATGAGAATACATTAGGACCACTGCCGCTGATCGGCTTTGACAAGAATAAGATTGTAAAAGTACGTGCCCTGGATGACGGACATGAAGTGCCGATTTCTACTTTATGGGTGCACAGCGATTATCCGGATATCGCATTTGTTGACCTTGGTCCGGATCCTGTACTGCCGGATCCTGTAGACTATGTGCTGGAAGTGGAGATGGCTGAATAAAGATATAGAATACAAAAAAGCTGCCGGATGGCAGCTTTTTTTACGTTCCTTAACCGAACTGAGGCACAGGTGTCCGTCTGACTTAACAACGGTTTCTCTTGTTTACGAAATAATTCAGAATCCCGCCGCCTATGATAATAACAAGGGCAACAGCAACAACACGTTTCGCTGCTTCCTGCGGCATCTGGCTTTTGGAACCGATGGAATCGGAATAGAAAGTCAGGGTATAATTGATCTCATGAGGGGTGCCCATGGCGGTAGTGTCTGCGATTACCGGCATGCTCTCATCCATAATGGTAACCGGGATCTGGAATTCAGAATTCGTTCCTTCCTCATTGACAGGGAGATATTTTTTACCGTCAACGATCATGTAGTCATAATTAGAACTGCTCCACTGGATATCGGCAGTTACTTCGCCGTTTTTCACAGTGATCAAAGTCGGTGAAGTGACACTGGCTTTGCCGCTTCCGCCTTCCAGCTCTACCTGGATGGAATACTCCCCATCTTCTTTATCAAGAGTGAAAGCCTGTGCAGCAGGAACAGAAGTCCATACTGACAGACAGCAGATTAAAGCTGCCAGAACTGCAAAAATCTTTCTCATATTTCTTTCCTCACTTAAATTCGATAATTTTCATCATCCCACAATTGAAATTAATTGTCAATACTTTGTTGAAAAAGTTATCCTGTTTTAGTATAATAAAAGATACTGTCCGCACGCAACATCATTGAGAACGTAGTGAACAGTGAGCACAATAAATGAATATCTGTGAATTGCTTTGCTGCGAAGCAGCTCATGCAATTCTGATATCATAAAAATGTATATGTAAATCACAGGAGGATATGGTAATGAGAGGAATTTTATACGGAGTAGGAGTTGGCCCCGGAGATCCGGAACTTATGACATTAAAGGCAGTGCGCCTGATCAAAGAGAATGATATTATTGCAGTACCGGGCGCAGAGGTGCGTGAAACAGTTGCATATAAGATCGCAGTACAGGCAGTACCTGAGCTTGCAGACAAAGAACTCCTGCCAATCTATATGCCAATGACACACGATAAGGCAGAACTGGAACTGAACCATGAAAAAGGAGCCAAGGCGCTGGAAGCAGCACTTGATACAGGTAAGAATGTAGTATTTCTGACACTTGGAGATCCGACTATCTATTCAACATTTTCATATGTGCAGAAGAGAGTAGAAGAGGATGGATATGAGACAAGACTGGTAAGCGGTATCACTTCCTTCTGTGCAACAGCAGCACGCCTGAATATCCCGCTTACAGAGTGGAACCAGCCCCTTCATGTACAGCCTGCAGTTCACCGCCTTGACAGTGAACTGGATCAGCCGGGTACCTATGTGCTGATGAAATCCGGCAAAAAGATGAATCAGGTAAAGGAAATTCTGGCAAAAAGCGGACGCAATATCCGTATGGTGGAGAACTGTGGAATGCCGGATGAGCATATTTACAACAGTGTAGAAGAAATTCCGGATGATGCAGGCTATTATTCTCTGATTATTGCAAAGGAACAGGATGGAGGATTATGATCGAGACCAGAGATCTGACAAAAACCTTTGACAATTTTACAGCTGTGGATTCCCTGAACCTGAAAATTGAAAAAGGGGAATTTTTTGGCCTTCTTGGACCGAACGGAGCAGGCAAGACAACGACCATCAGCCTGCTGTCAACCCTTCTTCTTCCCACAAAGGGAGAAATCCTTATAGACGGTCAGCAGCTTACAAGAAAACGTCCTGATTTGAAGAGAAAGATCAGTGTGATCACCCAGGAATATTCCATGCGTCAGGATATGAATATGGATGAGATTATGGAATACCAGGGACGGCTCTATTTTATGCCGCGAAAGCAGATAAAAGAAAGAACAGAAGAACTTCTGGAGTTCTGTGACCTGCTGAAGTTTCGCAAACGTACAGTCCGTAAGCTTTCCGGTGGAATGAAGCGTAAGCTGATGGTCTGTCGGGCATTACTGACAGATCCGGAGATATTGCTTTTGGATGAACCCACAGCAGGTATGGATGCTCTTTCCAGAAGACAGATGTGGAATCTTCTGCGTAAGCTTAATGAGAAAAACCTGACGATCCTGCTGACTACTCATTATATGGAAGAAGCACAGAGTCTCTGTAATCGTGTGGCACTGATGGATCATGGTAAGCTGGAGGAGGTAAGTACTCCGTCAGCACTGATCGAGAGTCTTGGTGCTTATGCGGTGGACGAGATGACAGCGGATGGAACACAGAATCACTATTTCCATACACGACAGGAAGCAATCCGGTATCTGGAACAGCTTACAGGACAGGCGTCTCTTCGCGAGACGACACTGGAAGACGTCTTTGTAGAAAGAGCCGGGAAGCATTTGATTTCAAAATAGCAGTTATTAACCGAATCAGGGAAATCCCCTGCGGAGGTTGCGAAAAAAGTTAGAATAATCTGGAGAAAAATGTATGGGAATTATAACAATATTATGGGAGAAGTGGGTAGAATTCCGCCGGGACTTCTATAAGATCACGCTGGCGGCAATGATCGCACCGCTAATGTATCTGATCGTATTCGGAATGGGAATCCAGACCACTTCTCATGGACAGCCATACCTGAATTTTCTGATTCCGGGTGTGGTATCACTGACAACTATGAACGGAAGCTTCAACGCCATTGCGCAGAATCTGAACGTGCAGAGACTGTATGAGAAAGCTTTTGACCAGGTGATGATCTCCCCCACACCATTATGGCAGTTTATTGCCGGACAGATCATCGGGGGAAGTCTGCGCGGTCTGTATGCAGGAGGAATCATACTGCTTCTTACAGCACCTATTGAGACAGGACTGATCTTCAACGGATGGTCCTTTCTGGTGATGTTCCTGAACGGAGCAGTATTCTCAGCCATCGGCGTGGTGGTCTCCTTTCTGGCAAAAAATCACGCAGACGTGCCGAGGTTTTCCAATTATATCATTATGCCTATGGCATATTTGTGTAACACCTTTTTCTCAACAGAGAAACTTCCGGGATTTATAGGCAAGTTTGTATCAGCCTTGCCATTATCCCAGACCAGCCATCTGATGAGAAGCATTTCATCAGGTGAGGCGGTGAATTACACTGGTATTGGGATTCTGCTTCTTTATCTGCTGGTGTTTACTGTAGCAGCATCATGGTTTATTTATAAGAAGAAAAATCTGTAACTGACTGACAAGGAGGAGCCTGTGCTTCTCCTTGACTTATTTATGTATTCGCAAAATCAAGTGCAATAACCAACATTCGCCTGACTGCTACTCAGATGTATCAGTGGTATTTGTGAGAACATGAAGATTATCAATTTTTCTCTTTTTTTCAGCCGGCAGATAACAGTTACATATAATAGTCTCGCACAAACTGTACAAACTGCTTTACATGGGGTTTCAGAATCCTGTTTTTGCTGTAGACTATATAGAAACTGCGCTTATGGGCAGCTTCCTCCAGCGGAAAGACAAGAATCTGCTTTGTCCTCTGCAGGTCATTGACAGAGCGTGATGAAAGAATAGAGATTCCCAGACCATTAACAATGGACTTTTTGATGCTTTCCAGGTCATTCATGCGGGCAATCACATTCAGATTGCCTGTTGTGATGCCTGTGCGCTCCAGAAAAAGGTCCATTTCTTTTTTTGTGCCGGAGCCCTTTTCCCTGAGGATAATAGAATCTTTCAGGAAATCATGAAAAATAGCGGGTGTTTCTCTGTCCTTGAGTGCAAGATAGTGATCTGTTACAGGAGTTGCAATAACCAGCTCATCATGGCAGAAAGGAATAAACACGCAGCTCTCATCACGTGTATTCTGGCCTACCAGAGCCAGATCTACAGTTCCGTCCAGTACCCGGCTGATGGATTCAGAACTGTCTGACTGTATGGAGTGAAAATAAACATCAGGGTGCGTTTTTCCGAAAGCAGCAAGCAGTTCCGGCAAAAGATAAGAAGAAGGAATGGTAGATGCAGCCAGATCTATCATATGTTTGTGGGCACCTGTAAAATTTTCAAGCAGGTTATTTCTGATTTCCAGCATACGGACTGCACTGTCATAAAGCTGGTAGCCTTTGGCTGTGATCGTTGTTTTCTTTGTAGTACGGATGATCAGTTTCATATGCAGTTCATCTTCCAGGGAACGTATATGCGCACTGATCGTAGGCTGTGTCAGATAGAGGCGGCGGGCCGCCTCTGAGAAGCTGCCGTAGTCCACGACAGCGACGAATGCTTCTAACTGTTTAAATTCCATTGTGAAAATCTCCTTTTATGTACGAAAACGATGTACGAGTGTACCGACAAGTTGATTCTTGAAACAATCTTGTCGGTACACTAATTCCGGGCTTCTTCTTCAGGAACTATCTTTTTATGTGTAGCAGAAATTTTTACTGATTCTGCCTCTATATAATTTTAACTGTATGGTTTTAGCTATATAATCTTTGTTTCTATTTCTTATTTTGTAATCTTTACAGAATTTTTCTGTCCTTTGCCCTTGAAAAGTTTCTGGTATGCACTTAATTTTGCTGCCGGAACTTTGATTACTGCCTTAGCAGAAATTCCCTTTAATGCAGATGCTCCTACTGTTTTGAGCACTTTAGAATTAACTGTAATGGAAGTCAGCGCTTTACATCCGTTAAACGCCTGTTTTCCAATTGTGGTTACTTTGGATCCTATCGTGACTTTTTTCAGTTTTGTGCAGCCATTAAATGCTTTATCACCAATTGCTGTTACATTAAATGTATAACCATTAATTTTTACTGTTGCAGGAACAGATGCACTTGTAAGAGTTTTCTCTGCCAGAGCATAAACGCTTACTGTTCCATTCTTGTATGCGGATTTAGTTACCTTGTATTTCAGGTTTCCGGATGTGTATACCTTTCCTTTTGCCGGAATCGCCGCAATTTTGAAATTCTGGATTGCTGTGCCAACATAATTGCCTTTACCTGTAATGATCACTGATGCTGTGAAGCCGGCTTTTGTGTTATTTGCATAGGAAACGGTGTAATCTGTTCCGGCTTTCAGTTTCTTGCCGTTTAAGGTTACTGTTACTGACGGTTTAAGCGCCTTACCTGCATAAAGTTGGGTCTTGATTGTAGAAATTTGTGCAGATGCGATGCTGTTCAGAGATTGACCCGAGAACTCATAGTATGCAGGAATCTCAACAGCTTTTATTTTCTCTTCATTTGTCCACCAGTCTACATAAAATAAACGGCGTTTATTTCCATCAATTCCGGTTGTTAAACCTTCGAATTCATCTAGATAACTGTATCGAGGAAGTACTACTCCATATTTTTTCTCACCATTTACATCAAATCTAAACTGCGCCAGAAGTCTGTTTGTAGAATATTCTTCATCCAGACTAGCATTGACCGTAACAAGATTTATTTCTTCATTCTTGTATATTTTTGTAAAGTAAAACCAGTCATTATCCTCTGTCTCATCCCATGCATACCTATATGTTGGATCAAAACAGTCTTTCGATACAGGAACGCCTGCTGCCTGCGCTTCTTTTGTATCAAACTGTCGAACGATCAGATTTCTTGAATATGTCTCACCTTCCGTTTCATATGTACCAAGTTTCAATGCTCCACCTATATACAGCTGCGCTGTCTGTTTTCCGTTTGTTCCAAGATAAATCTGCGGAATTGCTGTCTGAGAGTATTCTGCACTGTCAATTTCACCAAATTTCAGATAAGCTCCCGGCTGTCCATAAATGGTTATTTCCGGATTAATCACTGCTTTCTCAAAATTCAGATATTCAGATACAACCAGACATACACCCTCTTCTGATGTCAGTTCTTTACAGTTCAGGCTCTTCACTACAGCATCCGCAATCTTAATTTTATCTGCTGTTACATTTGCATTTAATCTGGCATTCATAAGTTCCACTTCTCCAGAGCCTGTAAAGGTTAAAGTATTCGCCTTTACAAGAATCCTGGACAGTGACAGTTTCTTGCCTGCCGGAACATTTACAGAAGAAATTGAAACCGGAACAAAATTATCTGTATCTGTGCTTTCGTCATAATTATTCTGTCCCTCTATCTTCAGTGCTTTCGCAGCACTTGGAACAGTAAGCGTTCCACTGATCTTGGTGTTAGCTTTCATATTCATCAGATAATAGCCACTGGCATTGTTCTTCTTCTGATATGCATTTATATATCTTTCCGCCTGTGCTGTCGGTGCGACGTTAATCCACACACATCCTCCATCAGGGAATTCTGCCCTTCCGTGTGCCTCGAAAATCTCCTTTGCTGACATTCCTTCACAATCCCGGAATTCCTGAAGATCAACCGCATTATCTTTATCCGGATTCCAGATTTTTCCATCCATATCCTGAGTCGTACCATCTTCTGAATAGACCCAAATTCTGGGAAGCATTTCCACGATATCTTCATCAGACATATCATATTTCACTGCCTGTGTACCAGCCGGAACAGGAATATCTTCCCATTCACCTTTCTCATCTGATGTCTTATATATAATTCCAATTCCGTAAGGACTGCTCCACTTCTCTCCATTTTCATTTTCAAACTCACCAGTACCCCAGTCAAATGTTTTATGGAATACCGGAGCAGTCTTACTGTTTACAATGTGTATAAAAAAAGCATTTTCATCCTGTGGATTGTTTTTGATATTATCCGTTTCATTGTAAATATTAAAAAATTCACTGGAACCAAATACCTGCAGATCATGGCTGTTATTTCTCAGATATATATTTTCTACTCCGGAAATACCACCTATCGCATTATTCTGCCCACAAAAGATCACTTTATCATCGGAACCTGTTCCTTTTAATACGCTTCTCATATCCTGACAGAAGAAAGTTGTCGTTCCTTTTCCTTCTTTGATTTCAATCGTCTCTGGCGGATCTATCATCCCCCAGAATACGATGTTTCCGTTCGGTGTAATACTTCTGGCTCTTGCATTCTCCACCAGTACTATCATCCCTTCAGGAGCCACAAAGTCTGCTGCATCTTCCAGATCCTGGACGCTTACAAAACAGTATCCTGTATTTTCTCCTTCGATACTGTTTAACGCATTTGAAAAAGTAGTGTCTTCTACTGTTTTCATGTCCACTTCCGGACGTTCTTCATTCTGCAGGGCATTATTGTACTGTTCCTCTGTTATATATGCCACTTCAAAAGATCCTTTTACCTGTTTAGCACCTGCTGCGTCTGTCGATGCCTCTGATTCTTCTGATGTAAATCCGTCCACTTCCGGCGCTTCGTCCGTACCAAAATCTGATACTTCTTCCCCGGATGTCCAGATTTCTGCCGTATCCTCTGCTTCGGCTTCTTCCTCCGTGCCCTGCATCTCTACAGTTTCTTCCCCCGAAGAAAATTCTGCGCCCATAACAGCTGCGCTTTCTGCCATAGGTGTTATGCACATAAGTGCTGCCAACAATAATGCGACTTGTTTTTTCTTCATAAGTAAAACCCTCCTTTTTCTGGATTTGAGTGTATTAAAAAAAGCACCCTGCAAGATGTAATCGCAGCTTGCACAATTTGCGAGAATGATTTTTTTAGTACCTCTGTAATTTTATACACTGCCATCTTCATTTTTGACAGCGTTCAGAATCCCTTCAGGGATATCTTTCAAAAATATTTTACAGTAAAATCTCTTCCCCTATTTCATCCAGGAAGCTGTTCATCTCTTCTAGTGTCATCTTCTCTTCCAGTCCATAAATAATTGCTGCATCGTAACGTACGCGCGGATAAAGTCTCGGCTTCTGACCGATATCCAGAAGCCTTTGTGTATCCGACAGATCAAGAGAAAGGAGAAACGCACACTGCAGTAGTATTTTCCTTGTGGGGATTCGCTGACCGCCAAACAGTTTTCGTGCATAGGATTCTTCCAGATTCAGCTTTCGCACAATGTCTTTCTTTTTCATTCCACGCTCTTCGATTATATGTTCAAGATAAAGCCCTACCTCTACCTTGTTTCCTCGTTCCCTTGCAAAATATGCGGCGCCTTCCTCTTTTATCATTCCCATGATTTCTTCTGTTTCTTTCATTTCTTCTCACACCTCTTTCCTGTTCATATCTCCCTTCTGCCAAAACCCGAGGTTATATTTTTTGATCTTTACCACTGTCCGTTATCTGATGACTGATCCATAATTAAAAAGCAGATATGATACTGTTAAGTGTACCATATCTGCCCATTTTAGAGCGGGACAATTTTGTCCCTTTTTATGTATAAATTTCAAAATCAGGGGAAGAATCTATCTTCATGATTTCTTCTTTTTGTTCCTCTGTACAGTGTACCTCCGTCAGTCCCGAATGTCCAAACAGCGGTTCAAAATTTTTAATATCTGCATTGGAAATATCTATTACCTGCAGATTCTTTGCTCCTGTGACAGGAGACAGATCTTTCACCAGACTGAAATTCACTGACAGGAAATTTAATGAAGGAAACTGTTCGATTCCTTCCAACGAAGAAATCTGTGTTGTGAATGCAAGTGTCTCCAGCTGTGTCATCCCTTTCAATGGTTTCAGATTCTCCAGTATGGTACTATCCCCCCACATGAACAGCGCCTTTAAGGTACTCATCTGCGAAAGAGTTTCGGCAGCCGCCTCATTTACATCACACATGCACAGAGTATCCAGTTTCTTCATCTCTGTCAATGGCTCAAATATATTGTTTTCTACTTCCACATTACTCATATCCAGGTAATCCAGGCTCAGATTTTTCAGAAAGTCTATATCTGTCAGATTCATCCCCTGTATATTTAATCTTAAAATGCCTGTGCATTCTCCAATCACTGACAGATTCTCTGCCGGATTCTCCATAATACAGAGGGTATCCATATCTATCAGATTCAAAAGCACAGAGAAATCTGTGATCATATTCTTGCTCAGATAAAGTTTTTTCAAAGGCAGCTCTTTTAACCCGGAAATATCTTCGATTTTCTGGTTACACAGCGCAAGTTCCTCCAGATTTACCATTTGTGCCAGATCCGAAAGATCTGTAATATTTCCGCGCACAGATCCGAAGCTGCTGTCCTTTCCATCCACATGGTGGCCTTCACCCCAGAATGTGTCCTCATCATCAAGAATTTCTTTTCCGACAATGCGGAGTTTCCTTACATTCTCCAGCATAGAGGCAGTTATTTTGTCTGTCTTTGAAAGCCCCAGTTCCTTGCGCACGGCTTCTTCTATCAATTCTTCTCTGAAAGTTATCTCTGCCTGTATCTGTTCTTCTGCCGCACTCTGTTCTGCCGTTTCAATCCTTTTGTTTTCAATCACTGTGCCATCCGGGGAAAAAATTGCCAGTATATAACCTGCTGCAATCAGTCCAAAGACTGCGCCTGCTTTTTTATAAACCTTTTTTCTATTGTTCGCCTGACATTTCTCAACTGCTCTCCTTAATTGCGCAGCATCCCCATATCTTTTATCAGGCTCAAAAGAGCAGGCCTTCTCTATGATCTTTTTCATTCTCCGGCTCACTGCACACTCAGAAAGCTGATTCATTTCATAGCTCTCTGAAACCATATACAGCATTGTCTGTCCGATTGCATACACATCTGTACGCTGGTCTGTCTGTGTATAGCCATACTGCTCTGGCGCCGCAGTCCCTCTGGTACCCACCACAAAAGTATCACGCGACCCATCTTTTTTATAACTGCGCATAGTACCGAAATCAATGAATACCACCTCACCACCAGGTGTGACCACTATATTCTCCGGTTTTATATCCCGGTGTATCATAGGCTCATCCGGATTCTGAAACTGCTCTGCTGTCTGGCATATCTTCCTGCTGATCCTGCAGATTTCCGCTTCTGATATGCCACCTTTTTGCAGAACCATCTGAGCCAGAGACATTCCCTCTATATATTCCCTTACCAGATACACTTCGCCATTTTCTTCAAATATCCTGTATGCCTTTGGAATCCCGGACAATTTCCTGTCCGCCATTTTTTTCATGATTTCCATTTCATTGCGCAGAAACTCCGTCTGCCTGTTACGCCCCCATTTAAGCACGCACAGGATTCCGGTAGCTGTCTCTTTCACCAGGAAAGTGGATGAATCTTCGCTTTCCTTCAGACATTCATATACAGTCCAGTGTTCTTGCATGTCTTCTGGCAAATAATCGTTCCATATCTTGTTCTCTTTCATACAATCTCTCCTGCTTTGGTATAACCGATCGCCGACAATCAAAAATGGGTCACATTTTTTCGCGTCACTATGATAATTTTATATCAGTTTCCCGATAAATCGGATTGTCTGTCGCTTTTTATAGAATTACTATAGATTGTATCAGAAAACTTATGGAAATCCTATATGTTTTTGTAAAAAAAGATTCCCTCTCCAGTTTTACCTGAAAAAGGAATCTCCTGTTATCTTTACTTATTCAGCGTCTTCTGCTGTGTCAGTTGTATCTGCATTTTCTTCTGCTGTGTCATCTGCATTGTCTGCGTCTTTGCTGTCTGCATCATCTGCATCTTCTGTATCTGTTTCTTCTGCATCTGAGCTTTCTTCAAAAGGAATTACTGCACCATCATATTTCTCATTGATAAAATCTTTAATCTCATCAGATTTCAGTACATCTACAAGTGCCTGAATCTTTTCGCTGTCTTCATTGCCTTCTTTTACTGCGATTACGTTTACATATGTCTTTGCTGCTTCAGAATCAGATTTCTCATATGCAAGTGCATCTTTTCCTACTGAGAATCCTGCTTCCAGAGCATAGTTTCCGTTTAATACTACGTAAGCTGTCTCACCTGTAACACGTGCTACCTGTGCTGCTTCCAGCTCTACGATCTCCACATTGTGAGGATTCTCTGCAATATCCTTAACAGTTGCATTTAATCCTGCGCCATCTTTCAAAGTGATGATTCCGTTATCCTGGAGAAGAAGAAGTGCTCTTGCTTCGTTTGTGGTATCATTTGGTACTGCAATGGAATCTCCGTCTTCCAGATCATCCAGGCTGTCTTTTGTTCCAGGATAGATTCCGAATGGCTCATAGTGAATACCGCCTGCATTTACAAGGTGTGTGCCCTTCTCCTCATTAAACTGATCCAGATATGGGATATGCTGGAAGTAGTTTGCATCAAACTCTCCACTCTCAACTACCTCGTTTGGTCTTACATAGTCATCAAACACAGTAACTTCAAGTTCATATCCTTCTTTCTCAAGAAGCGGTTTTGCCTCCTCAAGGATCTCTGCGTGAGGTGTTGCAGATGCTGCAACTGTAATGGTCTTGTCATCATCCTTTGCATAAACACCTGTGCTTAATGTTCCTGCTACCAGTACTCCTGTTAAAACTGCTGCCACTAATTTTTTCATAATAATTGTCCTCCTGAATTTTATATTTTAACTTTTTTCATAACCATTTTATAATCAATAATTTCTTAAAACTACTTTCTTCTGTCAATCTTATTTGCGATCATCATTCCCACTGACTGGAAAATCTGTACCAGTACCACCAGCAGGATAACTGTGACGATCATAATATCTGACTGATATCTGTAATATCCATAGCGGATGGCGATATCACCAAGTCCGCCTCCTCCTACTGCACCGGACATGGCTGAATAACCAAGGATCGTTCCGATCGCAATAGTCGCTCCTGTGATCAGTGAAGTTCTGGCTTCTACCAGAAGAACCTTCATGATGATCCTTATATTGCTGGCACCCATAGCTCTGGCTGCCTCGATCACACCTGCATCTACCTCTTTAATAGACGATTCCACCATTCGTGCGATAAAAGGAATGGCAGCCACTACCAGTGGCACTACCGTTGCTGTTGATCCATAGCTCTTTCCCACCACTGCTCTGGTAAAAGGAATCAGCAGGATCAGTAAGATCAGAAACGGAATACTTCTCACAATATTTGCAATTGCATCCAGTATCTTATACAACACTGCATTTGGTTTCAGTCCCTCTTTATCAGACACTGCCAGCAGCACTCCCATAGGAAGTCCGAACAGATATCCCAGAACTGTGGAAAGAACTGTCATGTAAAGTGTTTCTCCCACACCCTGGACGATCATCATTATTGTCTCATGATCCCACATATTCTGTCACCTCCCCGATTGCTAAACCTTTTTCTTTCAGATACTGCTTCATCATTTCTGTCCTGGTACTGCCTTCCATAAACTCCAGTATCATCTCTCCCTTGGCTACACCACCTACATTCTTGGTATCTGCCTTCAAGATATTTACCGGTTCTCCGAAGGTAAGGATCAGATTTGCGATCACAGGCTCAAAAGCTGAATTCTCGGAGAATACGATTCGTATCTTCTCACCGCTTTTAATCTCTGCCTGTCCTTTTTCCCTGACTGCATCCAGTCTGCTGTCTGCGTCGATATCAGAGCCTGTATCCTTTCGAATCAGTTCTTTGGCAACCTCCGACTGAGGATTTGCAAAAATATCTGCAACCAGTCCTTTCTCAACCACTTCACCCTCATACATAATCGCCACATGTGTACAGATTTCACGCACCACCGACATCTGATGAGTAATGATCACTATGGTGATTCCAAACTGCTTATTAATCTTTTTCAGCAATTCCAGAATGGAAGAAGTAGTCTGCGGATCCAGTGCACTGGTAGCCTCATCACAAAGTAAAATCTTCGGATCTGATGCAAGTGCTCTTGCAATGGCAACCCTCTGCTTCTGACCACCGGAGAGCTGTGCAGGATAAGCATTCTGCCTGTCCCCCAGACCAACAATCTCCAAAAGCTCTGCTGCCCTCTTTCTGGCCTCTGCCTTCTTCTTTCCTTTTATATAAAGTGGAAAACAGACATTATCAATCACTGACTTCTGCATCAGCAGATTGAAATGCTGGAAAATCATACCAATCTCTTCCCTCTGTTTCCTCAATTCCTTCTCTGTCAAATCTCCAAGAGCCTTCCCATCTATCAGAACCTGTCCCTCTGTAGGAACCTCCAGAAAATTCATACATCGTACCAATGTACTCTTACCTGCCCCCGACATACCGATAATTCCATATATATCACCGGAATCGATATTCAGGTTCACATCCTTCAAAGCCTCGACCACGCCATCTTTCGTGTCAAAAGACTTCCGGACCTTCTCAATCACAATCCCAGACATCTCATTCTCCCTCTCTCTTATTCCCCGCTCCGTTGAGCATGAACATACTATACCACTACACTTCCAAATATGCCAATTCATAATATCTAGCACCAGCTATAGTTTAAAACTATATTTTTGTCGCTTTACCACATTAAATTCTATATCTCCTGGATTTATTTAATTATCTTTGTGAGAATAACCTACTAAACTACGAGGATTTTCAGAAGCATATCGCAGATATGGACGGTTCCGTTGCCTCCGCCCGGGACAAGATTGATGAAATCGGCCAGCAGATACAGACGAAACAGCTGATCAAAAAACAATGCTCCGCTTACCGCGCTTTCAGGGAAATCGTAGAAAATGAAAAAAATACCTAAAATCCTGCCCTCTATCGCGGACAACATCAGAAAGAGTATGAGCTTCACATTACCAGCAAAGAGGCCCTGAAGGAGCTCGGCGTAAAGGCTCTGCCAAAGCCGGAGAAACTGGACGCACAGATTGAAAAATTAGAAGCTGAACAGGCCACCGCCCGAGACGAATGGAAAAAACTCCGGAAACAGCAGGATATCCATCTTCACTCTGAAAATGTTGAGGAGCAGATACCGTCTGCGCCTGATATTTCCCAGAACCAGGAGACGCTCCATCCAGCATTTGCTTCAAGAAGCAACGCTGTTGTTAAAAATAATAATCACGAAAAATCATAACGTATTTGTATCAAAAGAAGGAGAAAATTTCAACATAACTATTGGAAAAAGGATTAAGATATGCAGAAAATTCAGAGCTATGACCGGTAATCAACTTGGCCGCGCCATCGGTCTGAACAAAGCCTTCGGCACAAGAATTACTCAATACGAAACGAATGCCCGGATTCCCAGACCGGAAATTTTAAAAAAATTGCAGATGTTCTTAACATTAGTCTGCTTTCAATCTCACCGCTCTTCGGAGACATGCCGGAGGAATTTATGGAAATCCTGTTCTGGCTGGATGAAGAATTCTGGATTGCCTTTTCCCACCGCCATACACTTCCATCACGCATATTAATCGGAATCAGGACTTTCTCACCGGCATGAGCAGCAATCGTACTTTTCCTTAAGATCATCTCATCCGTATCAATGTAATTGTGGATAGTATGAAATACCTTCTGGCACTTCATTCTTATCTTTTCCAAAACACTCTCCACCATTTCTTCACGGTTCTAGCAGGCAAAGCTCTGGCATATCTCTACATCATGCAGATAATCATCCGGATAGTTTCCATACTGACCGATCCCCGCTACATAAACCGCTGCCCATATATAGTCTTTCTTTAGTATTTCCCGTTTTTTTTAAAACACCATTTACCATACATTTATCAAATAAACAAATGCAGGAAGTAGATTCTAAAAACTCTACTTCCTGCATCTGTCATTTTTATCTTATATCCATTTTACAATTTTGCATATAAAGCATTAATTTTCGCCCGAGTAGCAGGTCCAATAATTCCGTCAACGGATAAACCATTTGCTTTCTGAAATTTGCAAACAGCGTTATATGTTCCCTGTCCAAAAATTCCATCTGCGCCAGAGGAACCACAACTGTACCCTAAAGCAATAAGTTTTTTCTGCATATTTTTCACATCAGTTCCGCTTGAGCCCATAGACAGATTTGTGCCGGAACTACTTCCTCCTAAATTTGAATATGCGGAATTTATTTTAGATCGTGTCGTAGGCCCAATAACACCATCCACCGTCAAGCCATGGTCTCTCTGAAAATTGCAAACGGCATTATATGTTCCCTGTCCGAAAGACCCATCTGCACCTGAGGAACCACAACTATAGCCTAATGCAATAAGCTTTTTCTGCATATCCTTCACATCAGTTCCACTTGAACCCATAGAGAGGTTTGTGCTGGAACCAGATCCACTTCCATATGCCGGTCTGCAAAACGAAGCCTTGGGAGAACCAACAGTACGATTAGTTGTTCTTACCTGATCTTTAGAATTTCCATCAATTGTTACATACGTATTTCCGCTGACTGACTTAACAATACCAACATGACCATAAGTTCCCCCCGCAGACGTAGTAATAATTGCGAGGTCTCCGACCTTCGGGCTTGAATAAACACGTCCTAATGAATTATAATATCTCCAAATTTCATAGACAGATGCTGTTTTTCCGCCTCCATAAAAAATGCTAGATGCGCCGGAATGTTTAAACACCCACCATACGAACACTGCACACCACGGATAAGCATCACCATTTACCGCCTTTCCATAATACTCCGTATTGTACTTTACGTTGTTATTGCCGGTTTCTTTTACTCCAATCTCATTGCTCGCTGTTTTGATAATTGTACTCGCTGTTGCCATATTATATTACCTCCGTTTTTTATTTGTGATAACCGGTTATCTGTCTTATATAAAGTAACTTACAGGCGAAATGTAAACCATTATTTTCATTAAAAACAAATATTCAAAAATAACCGAAATTCTACTCATTTCTAAAACATATTTCGATAAGTCAAAATTACAATTTTCACACTTTAATTGATATAATATTCAACAACTAAACAAGGAGGCCATTTAACCATGAATAATGTAAAAATTCTATGTATCGCAGGCAGTATCGTACTCGGTAGTATATTGCTATCCGGACAAGCTTTTGGCAAAGCCCCCTCAGATCTAATCACCCTTTCCGCCCCTAAGGAGCCTGAGGGGCAACATGTATCTTATGATATAGATGGTTCCGGCTCTTATTATGACAGTGAGTCAGATACAACTTACTATTTTGTCAAGGGGATTGTCACTTTTTATTCTAATCATACCAAAACCTTTTCACTGACTTCCGACGTCGGTGAAACTTATGAGTTACCGGCAGATACGGATATTAATATAACCGACTATCTCAACACAGAAGCACATATATGGTACTCAGAAGACTCTCAAAAAAACTTAAAATTACTTGTGTTCTCTCCTCAAATTTTTTGGGAACATATTAATGAGCTGGAATCAGATGAACAAATTCCGGATGGTGCCACAGAAATCGATGGGACTCTTTCAAAATATATCTCTTTCTGGTTAACAGAAGATAAAATAGATGTTACTCTCTTATTTGTTGAGGACAACGATGGAAACACTCATATATATGCAGAGGATAACACATGCAATAATTGTAATAGTTCTGTTTTTGGCAAAACAATCGGCGACTATATCAAGTTATATGAAGATATGCATTTAAATTCTCAAGTATATGATGATTTTAATGTTGCATATCTTATATCAGAAGCATCATCTTGACTTACCCAAATGTCTGGTTGAGAACCTGATGTTTTTTACATCAAACATATCATATATTTTAAATGCCGCAGCCAATATTTTCAAAGGCTGCGGCATTTTTGACTTAATTTTTCTTTCAAACATGTTGCTTCTTCTTTTGACTGCTGCAAATATGTTTATGTCACAAATTCAAGCAATATTCAGCACTTACTATTTATGTAAAAAATCATTTCAGAAATTGATATATTTTTTTCTTTTCTCTGTTTACATATTGACGGCTAAAGTGTAAGAAAGATGCGATTTCACTATCTGACCACCCTAAAATCAAGTATTTTAAAATATCCCTTTGGTTTGAAGTCATTTTTAAGGTTATATTTTTCAGATCAAATGCTAATTCCACAGATGAATAATCCGCTCTATAGCTTTCTTGTAAATCACCTTCATTATCCATATATGCACATTCGTATTTTTCTTTTTTTAAGTTTCTCTTGCAAAGATGAGCAAATTTATATTTCACTGAATTGGTAATGAATTTCAAGCACTGATAATCGTCTTCACAAGTGGCGATTGTTTTTACTGCTTCTATAATTGCCAAATTCAATTCTTGAGTTGCGTCATCCCAATCTAGAAAGAATATTTTTTTTGCATATGATTTTACTAAAGGTTCCATTATGCAAAGTAAGCTTTGCATGTATTTTGAATCATTTTTTGCCTGTATAACCAAATCTTTATATCCCTGCATCATATACCCTTTTATTTTTTAAAGAGTATCTGGGCATAAAAATGTAAACTTATTTTTTATTTTTTTGTTCAGAATCAAAGGTTTCTTATATCTATAAAAAAAGGAATATTGTATTTAAACAATATTCCCCAGACTGTA
>OGWS01000595.1_pt1 | contig 36431 bp, 41 predicted proteins | sample 1576111 | NCBI WGS metagenome assembly OGWS01 (sample SAMEA3541534, study PRJEB24748) | human gut metagenome | biome: human gut; feature: human-associated habitat; material: faeces | place: China | collected 2012
AACAGAAAAGGTAACAGAGAAAAAGGGAAAAAAGAAGAAAAAGTACCTTGAAGTGTGGATTACATTAAAAAGCTACACGGAAATGTCAGTGGAGTATCAGTTTGATGAGGAAAGGCAGGCAACACTTAATCAGCTAATGAGTGCCTGCATTACAAGCAATCCGTCAGGCAGTCAGACAGGTGGAAGTCAGCTAAGTGGCTTGCAGGGAAGCCTTACCCCACAGGAAATAACAAGCATAACAGACAAAATAACAAATCCAACACAAAAGGCAGTGGCATCATTTGTATTGTCTAAAGTGGGATATCCGTACAGCCAGAATTTAAGAAATAGTGGAAAGGCATTTGATTGTAGTTCGCTGGCATACTACGCATGGAAATCAGCAGGTGTAGACATAGCATTTGGTGGCTCAACAACTGCAGCTGCAGAAGCGCAGGGATTGAAGGGTAAAAGCGTAAAGGAAGAAAATTTACAGCCCGGAGATTTGATTTTTTACAGTTACACAACCAATGGAAGATACAAAAACATCAGCCATGTGGGTATTTATGTAGGCAATGGAAAAATGGTTGAGGCTGTGGATGAGGCACACGGAGTATGCTTGGGTAATTATCATAATGGAGGATTGGTGATGGTATGCAGGCCGGGAAAATAGAGCAAATTTGTTTATGATGCTAATGTGATGATTAAGATAAAAAAGAAAACCAGCAACACTAAAAATTCAGTGATTGCTGGTAGTAAAGAGATTAATAAATTTTAGCAACAGTATCATGCATTTATACTTCAATAGTTTTTGACATAAAAATAGTGTTTATCTTTTCAAGTATAACTAATAGGGCTACAAGATTTATTGATGAGAAAAGTGTAGTAGCATATATAAAAAAGTTTATTCTAATCAAAGTTATCCCAATAATAGCAATAGAAAACAGAATAATACGTTTTATTTTGGTATACCTTGTGATTTCGCAATTATCCAAATAACGCGTCTGATTACCAGTTGTTTTAGTACAAAATAAATAAACAAAACTCACAAAAGAAATTAAGAGAAAAATGATTATATTTTTGCAAAACAAATTTTGAATGTTCAATAAGAGAAGAATAATAACATTGGAAAATAAATAGCAAAGAATGCGAGATTTACAATGTATTCCTCCACAGTATGAACGTAATGGTATGAACGAAACAAGAAAGAATAGCAAAATAAATGTTTTTTGCATCATAAATGAAAGAAAGAATGTTGTCATAAAATTTATTAGTATCATAATGCCATTATTTAATCCATAAATATAAATCTCTTTATCATCAACAACAATTTTTTTTTGCAGCATCTTGTTAACTAAATAGTCTGCTACGGACATAACTAAAATTTCCTAAGTTTTTTACTGTTTTTAGGTAATTTTTCTTCATGTAATACATACCAACATCTCTGATTAGATGCAATGGTAGTAGTAACTAATGCAAATGTAGCAAGTGAAGAAAGTATTTTAATATTTGTCTTTTCAACTAAACTTTTAATTTTCGTTTTCATATAGAACCTCCTAGTTTTTGTATTGCAAAAATATTATCATAAATTGTCTGAAAAATTGTAAAATGTAACAAAAAGTACTTTATATGTAATATTTTTACAAATTTTGCAGAAAAAATTGTTGAAACAAGGGACTATATATAGACCTAATATGAAAAATAAACAAGTAAAATTCTTAATAGGACTATATATGGGAGGATTACTATGACTTCAAATGAAGCAATTTGTAGAAGATTAACAGATTTGTGTGGAGAGGCGAATATTAGTTATTATGCTTTAGCATCCCTTGCGGCTATCCCAAAGTCTACGCTTAAGAATATATTTAATGGGACAAATCCAACCATTGCAACAATTAATAAAATATGTAATGGTCTAGGAATAACAATGCATGAGTTTTTTAACTCAGAATATTTTGACTACTGTGAAGATGATTAATAAGAGGGGGATTTAGAGTGTTACGTTTGGCTATTTGCGATGATAATGAATATGTTGTAGAACAGATAGAATCATATATAGAAAGAATAAAAGAAGTTGCTATTGAATATGAAGTATATTTTTCAGCAGAAGAATTTTATAAAAATATGCAGGAGATGGATTTTGATGTATATTTTTTAGATATAGAAATAGCAAATACATCAGGGATAGAATTAGCTGAAAAGATTAGGAAGAGTAATCAATATTCATTAATAGTTTTTATTACCAGTCATTCTAGATATGCACTAGATGTTTTTAGCGTAAATACATTTGATTTTCTATTAAAACCTATATCGTTTGAAAGATTTAAAGAAGAAATATGCAAGATTGACAACTATATTTTTACTCTAAAGAATAATTTTGTATTTATGAAAAATAAAAACAAATATGCAATTCCCTGTTATGATATTGTTTATATTGAAAAAATTAGGCGAAAAGCATATATTCATAAAAAATTGGAATATATATATGAATGTAATATGACTATGGATGAAATCTTAAATAGATTGCCAACAGACATGTTTGTTAAAATCAATAGAGGTTGTGCTGTAAATATGTCAATGATTGATGAGATTGTAAAAAATGAACTATATCTTAAAAATGGAAAAGTATTATATATTGCAAGGGACTATAAGATTAAGGTAAAAGAAAAACATTTAAAATACGTTCTACGACAAATATAGTTTAGTAAAAACATTACATTAAAAGTAATAAAGTCTGGACTATTTTATTTTTATAAGATAGTATATTTGTAATACATACTTATAGGATAAGGGGGATTAAATGAAAATTGCAATTTGCGATGATAATAGGACAGTAATTGAACAAGTAGAACAGTATATTGAAATAATTAATGATAGATCAATAGAATATGAAGTATTTTTTTGTGCAGAAGAATTGCATAAATACATAGAAAAATATGAAAAGGAGTTTGATGTATTTATTCTAGACATAGAAATGAAAGAAATGTCAGGAATAGATTTTGCAAAAAAACTTCGAGAAAAAAATACAAGTGCCTTAATTGTTTTTATGACAAGTCATTCACAATATGTTTTCGATGTATTTGAAACAATAACATTTGATTTTATTGAGAAGCCTTTAACATTTGAGAAAATAAAGAAGGTATTAGAAAAAACAAAAAAATATCTAGGGTTGTCAAGAAATAGTTTTGCGTTTAAATACAGAAAAAACAGTTATAATGTTTCGTTTTCAAATATTTGTTATTTAGAAAAAGATGGCAGAAAATTGTGTATTTATACAATGGATGATAAAAAGTATCAGTGTAATATGAGATTAAAAGAAATCTGGTCACAGTTAGACAGTGAAATATTTGGAATGTTGAATAAATCAGTGATTGTAAATATTTCAAATGTTGAAAGCATTGTTGGAGATAATGTAATATTGCAGGATGGTAAGAAACTATATATAAGTAGAAATTATAGAAAAGAACTCAAGAAAAAACATTTTGACTATTTAAGGGGGCTTGTATGAGTATATTTTTGAATTTAATAATAAATGTAATTGATTATTTAATTATTTTTAGATACTTTAATTTTTTTAGCGAAAAAAGAAATGTTGAAAGGAAATATTGTGTTAGTCTTTTTTTTAGCTGTATCATATTGATGAGTGCAGCTAATCAGTTTCAGAGTCAGAGAGTAAATCTTATTTTATGTATATTAATGATTTATCTGTATAGTCTTTCATTTTCATATAGTATTTCTTATCATATCATCCTGCCGGTTTTATATATAGGATTTGGAATTGTAGCAGAACTTATAGGTTTTTTGATTTTAAATGTTTCAGGAGAAGTGATTCCGTATTTTATCCGTTATTACGGTAGTTCTTTTATCTGTGAATTTATTCGTTTTCTGATTGTTTACGCTGTCTGTAGTATTAAGAAAATAAATCTTCCCAAATTGTCTTTTAGCACAGGCAAATTTCTAGTTATTATTCCGTTTTCAAGTCTTGTCATATGTTGTATGGCTATCAATATTATTCAAAATAGTAAGAATAATCTGGTCAATATAATGTGTCTGGTGATAATTATTATGACAATTACCAGTAATATTTTGATGGTTAAAATGTTTTTTAAAGTGATAGATACATTATCGGATAATTATCAAAAAGAAATGTTATTACAGGAAGCAGAAGCAAAAGAAGAATATTATCAGGAAGTGGAAAAGAGTAGCAGAGAAGTTCAAAAAATAAAGCATGATTTAAAAAATATGTTGTTAGCGATATGCGGAAGTTATAAAGAAAAAAATAAAATTTCAGAGGAAATCAGAAAAATTGTGCAGGAATTAGATGATAGTGATAAAAAAATATATACATCTAATGTAGTTATTAATACAATAATTAACAATAAAATTAGTCAGGCAGAAAATTTGAACATAAAAACAGAGATTGATATTAAGGTTCCAAAATCTGTGAGTTTGGATTATAAGGATGCAGGAATTTTGTTAGGTAATATATTAGATAATGCAATAGAAGCATGTGAGAGGATTAATAAAGATAGAAGATGGATTAAGATAGATATGTTTCGCCAGAAGAATACATTGTTTATTAAAGTATGTAATACTAAAAATAAAGAGCTAGCAAATATTAGTAAAAGTAGCAAACGTGATGTTCATAATCATGGGATTGGTGTATCAAGTATACAGTCTATTGTAAAGAAGTATGATGGTTATGTAGAATTTGCAGATAAAGGAGAAAAATTTGAGGTTGATGTGAGTTTATATGGAATGATGTCTTGAAAATAAAAAATATGGACGAATATTGTTGAAATATATTGTTTATTATGAGGCAGGGACTGCCGGGAGATAGATAACTAAAAAAGGAAACTGCGTGACCCATTGGGTCATCGGTTCCTTTAATTGTATAGGGCAAGGCCCTGTTTATGAAACTGAGTTTTTTATGAAGAAAAAACTCAGCTTCATAAACAAATAAACTACTCGCTAATGATATGTCCCCCCCTTTACTGGTTTTGTCTAGTAAAGGGGGGGACATATCATTTTTGTCTAACAAAAAGGGTACACTTCATTGAGCCGGTGGTCATGGTCTTTGTCAAAAAAGCTGGTTGACGATAATTAGCCTCTTTTGGTTATATATTATAATGTAATCATGTAAAAACAAGATTATTATAACAAAATTTTGAAATAATATTTTTATAACAAGTATCTGCAAATTTTGACAAAAAATGCGGAATTATTACACTTAAATTACGAGTCGTTACAATTAAGATAAATATAGGATGTTTTGTGTTATTGTTGTAGAACATTAAAAAAGTTTGAGAAGTAAGGAAATAATAAAATGATTTATAATAGTGCAAAGTTATGAATATTTCAAAGAAACAAGAAAAAGAGAAGAGTCAATTAATAATATAACAATGCAAAGCAGGGGAGATAGTAAATGAGAGTGTCAGCACCGTGGAAATTTCATTCGAAAAATTTTCATTTAAAAATTCATTTGAAAGAAAAAATAAATTTGAAGGATCATTATGAAGTTAAGTCTAATCCTTATTTTGAAAATGATACAGATGAAATTTTACTAACTTTCTCAGATTGTGAATCAACAATTAATGAGAAGGATAAAATTATTTACCATGAAATGATTGTAAAATGTAAAGTTAATTATAAAAGAAAAGAATATTATTATCCTATTATTACATTTGTTGATGATGCTTATTCAGTAATAAGAGGATACTATTTAGGATTTGAAAAATGTGTTTCAGATATAAATATGGAAAAGGAGCACATTCAAATTCACAATAAGTATTTTGATTTAGACTTTCAGTTAGATAAGAAAGAGGATGTAGAAAAGAATGATTTTGTAACATATCCATTTATTCTTATTAGAGATTGGAAGTTTGATAATGAGTATGTAAAAAAAGAATTGGTTTCATTAATAATAAGTGACTACAAGTTGGTTGAGAAAGAAACTTTTGATATTGAAATGGATGAGATGAAGAGTCTTTTAAAAAAAATTGGAATAGATAAAGGATTAGTTTACTCTATTGAAAAATTCTATTTAGAAGATGAATTTATATTAGAAGGAACAGAGAAAATAGACCTAGATTAAGTATCCATGGGAATGGGGGATTGTATAAAATGAGTGTTATCGTTAATACACTAGGACCAGAAGGAACTGATAGTTATAGAGCAACGGTGCATTGGCTCAAAAAAATGGGCGTAGGTAATTATAAAATAAATATATTTGAGTCTTATGAAGAGTTATTTGAGAACTTAAAACAATGTCAATATATTGTTATGCCTGCTGGATATATGAATAGAAAAAATAAAGAAATGTCATCTTGGGTGGATTTTCACTTTGGATATTATAGTAAGTTGGAATTTGTTGATGTTTTTCCATTAAAAGTTATGAAAATGATTTTTGTTGAAAACAAGAATTACGATAAGAAAGGTATTGTTGTACAGTCAGCAACTTGTCAGTTTGCAAAAACAGAAGAAAATTACAATGAACATTTTATATACGCAAACAGTAAACCACAAGCATTACAAATATTTTTGGATGAATCTTATCATTATACATTGTGTAGCGAACCAGTTTTCAAAAGAAAGAATCCGGATCCATCACAATATATAATAAAGCATGAATACAATCCAGTTATGATTTGGGTAGTTTATAAGGTAAATATGGAGAGGAACAAGACAAATGAATGTTAAGGAAAAGGTAATTGAAATAGTAAGTACACTGTCAAACGAAGGAGAAAATGTTGAAGTAAATGAAGATACCACATTATCAAATGATTTAGAGTTTGATTCATTAACTATATTTGAAGCGGTTGTAGAAATTGAATCAACTTTTGATATTGAAATACCAGATGAATATTTAGATGTTGAAGAACTCGACAAAGTGGGAAACATTATTGAAATAGTTAATCAGTTAGTATAGTAGAATACTAAAATTGTTATATAGAAACTTACAGAAAGGAGTATGTACTTGCAGTCTAAGTATATAGTAATGATATATGACAAATAACGAGTTAGAATGTATCGAAGAAATAAAAAATATTGTTGATAAAAATAAGATTAGCGTAGATATATTTTTATCAGGTTCTGTTTCCCGTAAGGAAGAGAGAACTTGTAATGATGTGGTTATCTCCGACGTTGACTTAGTAATAGTAGTGAAAAATCTAGAAGATAAAAGCAAAATTAAGAAATGTATCGAGGCAGTTAAAGAAAGTTATACAAACAATGTAAACATTAGCACCATATACTGTATGTTTAATTACTTTATAAAAAGTGGTCTAGCAGATTACGTACTAAGTATAGATTTAAAAAATCCAATTGTTAAGAAAATAGATTTTGACTATTATGACTTTAAGGGTGAGAAGTTACATGAAGACAGATGGATTTTCCAAATGCAATCAGTAATTTTTTATTACTGTAAATATATGGTTTCAAAAAAAGAAGTTTTTTTATGTAAGTCTTTTCAAAGTCTTTTAAGAACAAATGCCTACCATGATGGATTGGTAGAAAAGAATGATTACATCTTAATTAAGGAAATTGAAAAATGCATTAATGATGAAGAAGTTCTCTCTATGTTTTCTCAAAGCAGAAACTGCGTAATGAATATGATTGAGATGGATGAAAATATTAGTAAAAAGATGCAGAAAATTGTTGTAGACGGAATAGAAAGCATTTACACTTTAAATGACAAAGACAAAATGGAAGCTATGCTTGGTTCATTAAAATGTTTTAACAAATTAATGAATAAGTATGGTAGCATGACTTTTAAAGAAGAAGAATACTATATGCTAATGAAAGAAGTAATGAAAGAAAATCTTGGTATTGGTGACATATCCATTATAGATTATGACTAACAGGTACCACATTTCACAGGAGATAAGTTCAATGAGTAAATTTGAAAAAGGATATAAAAAAATTGAAGAATTTGTATCTAAATATAATATTATTACAAAAGATGACAATAAGATAACAATTGCCTATTCAGGAGAAAAAATACGTCATTAATGTGAGATTTTTTTAGGTGAATATAAAAGAGATAAATACGACATGGAAGGTAAAGATGAGTGGGCTGTATACAATAATTATGAAAGTACTTTGGAGTTCGTAACAAATAGTAGCATTCTTCCAAGTATTGAGGAATTAGATGATTATATGGCAAATTCTTTAATGGTATAGAAATATGATTAAAAAAATATGTATTGTTGGTTATGGAACAATTACAAAAAATATTATTAAGAATATAAAAAATAACTCTGATATTTTTATAAGTGTATGGTCAAGAACTAAAAATTTTAATGAAAAACAGATTGAATGTTCAAATAATATAGAAGAATTAATTAAAGATGTAGATTTGATTTTAAGTTGCGTGCCTGATGACAAAGCAAGTGATGAAGTATGGCAAAATCAGGTGGTTACGGACTACATTAGAAAAAATCAGATTTATTGTGTGGAAATGTCAACATTAAGCCATAAATATATTACGTCATGGCACTCATTTATTAGTGGATTAGGAGGCAGAACTATTGAAAGTCCTTTTACAAAGAACAGGGCTATTCATTCAGATAAGTCTATTTCCGCATTTTTGTTTACTAAACATTGGAGCAATGAAGTGGAAGAGTTCATGAATACATTTTGTAACAAGATATATTCTTTTAATTCTTTGGGAGATCCAGTTAAATTTAAACTGATTTACAACACATGGGGAGCTGAAATGTTATGCCAGTTTAGGGAAATGTATAGTGTTGTTGAAAATGAAATAGAAACTAAGGATGTAGCATGGAATATTCTAAGTAATGATGGATGGATGTCCCTTGTTTGCTCTGGGATTTTGCCAGAGGTAAAAAGTGTTGACAGCACAGTAGGCTTTAAACTTAAATATATGAAAAAAGATGTAAATTATTCTCAAGATATGTTTAAAGATTCTGAAAATGTGTTGTACCATATGATCCAAAAGAAGTTGGACAATTTTGTAAATGAGGAAAATGAAAATAAAGATTTTTCTCTAATCGTTAAAAATAAATAAGACTTATATTTCAGTCTTAAAAATAGGGGGCAATAATTGAATAATTGTTTTGAGGCTCTGCCACAGAGAAATAATTCTTATAAGTGGAAAGATTTAAAGTATGAGGACACTTTATCACTTGATATTGCAGATATGGATTTTAACTTATCGAATGAGATTCTTTCTAAATTTAAAGAGAGAATTGAAAGAGGCAGTTTTGGGTATGAATTTGAAGGTGAATCTTATTATGACGCAATATGCGCGTGGTATAAAAGAAATCACAACTTAAAAATAGAAAAGAAATGGATTGTTAGTACACCAGGTGTAATAAATGGAATAAAGACGTGTGTTAATGCTTTTTCAAAAAAAGGCGATGCAGTTATGGTTTTATCGCCACTGTATCATTCCTATGTTACAGCCACTGAAGGAAATGAACGAAGAGTAGTTTATTGTGATATGGTTTATGATAATGGAACATATCAGGTGGATTTTGGGAAATTGACATCTTTGATTGAGACAGAAAAAGTAAAAATATTTATTTTTTGTAATCCAAATAATCCTACAGGCAAGGTGTTCTCTAAGGAAGAAATAAAAAAGATATTAGGAATCTGCGAAGAAAATGATGTTTTAGTTATTTCCGATGAGGTTTATGAAGACTTTATTTTTGAGGGAAATACATTTCATTCCTGCATTGAATACAAGCATAAATGTAAGAAGCTTATTGTTGCAAAATCTCTATGTAAGACTTTTAATGTTGCTGGAATTCAGGTTGCAAATTTTTTGATTTATAACGATTCTCTAAGAGAACAGTATAAAAGAGAAAAAAGCAAGAGAAGTTATATGGCAAATAATGCAATGGGAATAGCTATGACTGAAAATCTTTATACTTATGGCGATAACTGGCATAGAGAGTGCTTTGATTACATTATTGAAAATATGGATATTTTTAAGAAAATTATAAAAGAGAAGTATCCAGACATTAGCATTTGCAAATCTCAGTCCCTTTATATGCTGTGGATTGATTTTTCAAAGGTTTTGGCTCCTTCAATAGATATAGAAAAGTTTTTTCTTGATAAAATGCATTTGAAAATCGCAAATGGGGAAAGATTTGGTAAGGAGGGTCAGTATAAAAATTTTGTAAGAATTAACTTTGCTTGTCCACGTTTTATTGTATTAGAAATGATTAAGCGAATGGATGAGGCTTTAAAAAAATATGAGAGGAAAATATGATATTAATTTAGTAATCATATGATATTAAGATGAATTATTTTAACGAAAAACAATACAGTAAGCTTTCAAAATTGCTTTGTTATTTGAAAAATAATAGTGGATATTATAGAGAAAAATTAGCTGGATACTCAGAAGAAGAATTGGTGGATGAAAATAAGATTAAAGAGATTTATGAAAATCTGGAAATAACTACTAAAAACGGAATCCTTGATTCTTATGATGAATATTTAGATGACAAGGTAGTTAGATGGTTTAAAGAATCAGATATACCAATGAAGGATTATTTATTGAATACAAAAGATTTAAATAAAAACCATGACAAGGTTATAAATGTTGAAAAGATTCCATTTACTGTGGAAACAACATCTGGTACTACAGGAAAGCCTTTTCCAATTGTTAAAAGTTCATCTGAACGAATGATTGCAGCCAATTACCTCCTCAAACGACGCAAGGATCATAATCCTAATGCAAATGTTGTAAACGGATTTCTTCTTGCTCATGAGGTAGATGACTATTTGAAAGATACAAACTATCTGGATGAAAAAAGCGATATGCACGAGGTAGTTGATTATTTTATTGAAAAGAAACCAGAATGGATTTTTGTTACTGCAAACACTATTAAACGTTTTGTAAGGGCTATAGAAAAGTTTAACAAACAGGAAGCGGTACGTAATGTGGGAGTTAAATTTATTGAAGTAACTGCTGCAAAACTTGATGATGATGAAAAGAAACATATTGAACAACTTTTCAACGCACCAATTAGAAATCAGTATGGTTGCAGAGAAGTGTGGAATATCGCATATGAGTGTAAATGTGGAAACATGCATATTAATAATTCTAACTTGATGGTTGATATTGTTGACAAAGAAGGTAAAACTGTTAATGAAGAGAATTGTACAGGAGAAGTAGTTGTCACAAGCCTTTATAATAAGATGACTCCATTTGTAAAATATTATTTGGGAGATTATGCAAGTATAAGCACTAAAAAATGTGAATGCGGAAATACCGAACCTATTCTAACACTTCAGGGTGGCCGTAAATGTGAGAGACTTAAAAATACCCCATATTTTGGAACGTCAGTATTTAGGAGAGTATTAAGAGTTTTATATTTCAATAAGGGACTTAGATATGGAAAAGTAAAAATAGTTCAGGATGAAGAATTTCATTTGTCTGTTTATGTAGAAAAGTGTTTTGATTTTGAATTATTTAAGAAAAAATTTTCTGAGATTTCAGCAATTATGATTGAAAATTTTTCTGAGTTTGAACTTACCTTTATTGAAGGATATCCTTTTGAAGCAGAAAAGAACTTTTTAAAGGAAAATGTTTTTTTGTCAAAAGTCAACTAGGGAGGAGCGGAGTGGAAAATTTTATTTTAGATATGATAAAAGAATATGCTAAGGCGACAAATACAAAGGCAGTTGTGTTTAGAGAACGTTCTATAACTTATAAAGAGTTGGATGACAAATCTGATTGGATAGCAAAAAATATCAAAGAGCGAGTTGAGGGCAAGAGTAATGTTCCTATTATCATATATGAATCAAGAGGGATTGATTTTATTGTTTATATGATTGCTGTAATAAAAAGTGGATGCTACTATATTCCAATAGAATTAAATACACCAGTAGAAAGAGTAAAAATAATATATGAAGATGTAAATGCAGCATTAATCATTACAAATAATTGTGAAAGTGATGAAATGAATGTATATTCTCCCAAAGATGAAGGAACAACTGTGATAGCGGAAAACTTTGAAAGTCCTGTGTTTTCCATGGAAAATATTATGTATATTATTTATACATCTGGTACAACAGGAAAACCTAAAGGAGTGAAAATTCTGTATAGAAACCTTTACAACCTAATGTCTTCTTTCGAAAATATTCTTTATCATAAATTTAGTGAAACAGTGAATGTAGGTGTCATGGCATCTTTTTCATTTGATGCATCAGTAAAACAAATATATTCGGCACTTTATTTTGGACATACTTTAGTTGTTGCAGAAGACAAGGTTAGAAATTTTGGTAGAAAAATACACGATTTTCATAACAAATATAATCTTACAGTTTGCGATTGTACACCATCACATTTAAAGTTAATGACTAAGCAGAATGTAATAACTTGCTCTAAAATAAAATATCTCCTTGTAGGAGGAGAAAAGCTCACTTGGAAAGTTCTTAAAGATTATAGTGAGAAGCATGAACATATGCCAATAGTAATAAACGTTTATGGTCCAACAGAGTGTTGCGTGGACGTAAGTTATAACATTATTGAGGGGGCACTTGACAAGGAAGGAAGTGTACCTATTGGAAAACCTGTTAACAATACAAAGCTATGGATTGTTGATAAAGATGGAAATAAATTGAAACCAGGTGATGAAGAAGGTGAACTGTGGATTGAAGGAGAGCAGGTAGGAGATGGATATGTTAATATTAAAAGTAAAGCTTTCATAAAAGATGCTCAAGGTAAGAATATTATTTATAAAACTGGAGATTTAGCAAAATATAATAAGAATGGAGAAATTTGTATTCTTTTAAGAATAGATCGTCAAACCAAAATAAATGGTTATAGAATAGAATTGGACGAAATTTCATCAGTAATAGAGAAATATATAAAAGCCCAGGCTTATGTAGTTATAAAAGATAATGTTTTATATGCTTTTGTAACAAAAGAAGTTGATCAAACTGAATTAAAGAAATATTTAAAAATAAAGTTTCCACCATATATGATTCCTCGAAAAATTATATCGGTAGGAGATATTCCACTTAATTATAACGGTAAAGTAGATGAAAAAAAATTATTGCTATTTTGCTGTTTTTAAGAGATACTAAAGGGGGTAACTAAGTACTCAAAGATTTAGGAGGTTAATATAATATGAGTAAAACAATATTGCTGACAGGTGGTGCCGGATTTATTGGTTCACATGTTTTAGAAGGGTATTTAAACAAAGGATTTAAAGTAGTAGTTGTTGATAATCTATCCACGGGAGATATGGCAAACATTAATCAACTTTTAGAAAAAGGTGCTGAGTTTGTTAATGTTGATATTCGTGACAAGGATAGATTAGAAGATGTTTTTAAGAAATATCATCCAGAGATTATTAATCATCATGCAGCACAGAAGTCTGTACCATATTCTGTAGAAAAACCATTATACGATATTAGCATTAACATCGTAGGAACAATGAATCTTATTCAGTTAGCAGGAGAGTATGGTATAGAGAATTTCATTGCAGTGTCTTCGGGTGGTGCATTATCAAAGGAACTTGTTGGAGATAACGATAAGTCAAAGGAAACAGATATGCCACAGCTAGTTTCACCTTACGCTATCGCAAAGTTCTCATCAGAAAAATTTTTAGATATTTATTCAAAAAAATACGGATTCTCTTATACTGTATTAAGATATGCAAATGTTTACGGACCACGTCAGATTGCTGATGGCGAATGTGGCGTTATACCGATTTTTGTCAATGATATTATGGCAGGAAAACAGTCTATATTAATGACATATCCAGATATGCCAAGAGGATGTACTCGTGACTACGTATTTATAGAAGATGTCGTAACAGCAAATATGATGGTTACAGAAAAGCCACTTAACGATGTTGTAAATATTGGTTCGGGTAAAGAACTTGCTATCATGGATATTTATGAAATGATCATAGAAGTGTTTGAAACGGAGAGAAATCTTCAGGTAAAAGGACCTAGAGAAGGTGATGTTAGGCGTTCTGTGTTAGATTCCCAGAAGGTGTATGATTTAATTGGTTGGGAACCAAAGGTTTCACTTAGAGAAGGACTTGAAAAACTTAGAGTTTATATGAATGTGTAACTTAGTTCACTAATTGGGCTAGAGAAATGGGTTCAGAAAATTACTGGACTCATTTTTTATGATTTTAATTAAAAAAAATAATGCCAAAAGTGAAGTAACATATATAAAAAGACATAAAATGATTGAAAACATGGAATAGGAAGGTAAAAATGCAAGAACAAAAAAATCACGGATTTATAAGCAACTACTTATACACTATGAAAATGGCAAAGAAAAGTAATGTAACAATTTTTGTAGTCATAATAATGATAGGAATTGTTAGTTTTTCTTTGGAACTGCTTGAGGTGTATACTCCAAAAATCATATTGTCTTTAGTCGAAGAAAAATCCACTGTAAATAAGTTTATAATGTATGTTGTAGCTATTGGTATAGCAATAATTGTATTTAATATTATATTTAATTTTGCATGGCAGTGGTTTGATGCCTTATATAAGATAACAGCAGGATTTTTGGAAAAGCAGAGAATGCATAAAGTTTATAATACAGACTTTAAAAATATGGAATCTCCAGAATTCCTAGACTACGTGCAGAGAGCAAAAAATGCATTATATTACAATCAAGGATTTCATGGTATTTTATACCAAAGTAGAAATCTTCTTGCAAATACTGCAATAGCTATTGTTACAGCAGTTCTTATTGGAAGAAAAAATATATTGGTAATGCTTATTATCTGCATGTTATCAGTGGTTATTTCAAAAATCTTATCATGGGTGACTAAAAGAGATAAAGAAAAGTTCTCTGATTTTATGGCACCAACTTATAGAAAGATTACTTATCTTGCAAATACAACAAAAAACTTTGATTTCGCAAAGGATATAAGACTTTTTCACATGGCTAGAATTTTCGGAAACGAGTTTGGAAAAGTAAATAGATTTTTTATGAAGCACAACATGAAACATCATAACAGATGGATTTTATGTAATTTCAGTATGGAGGCTGTTGTATTGCTTCAAAAAATAATGATGTATATTTGGTTGGTATACACAGTTATATACAAAGGAATGTTAATTTCTGATTTTGTATTATACATAGGACTGGTAACTTCTCTTACCAACGCTATTAGTTATCTGTTATGGATTTATTCAAACCTTAAGGGCAACAGCTTAATGGTTAATGACTATAGAAAATTAATGGATTGGGAAGAAGATAAGGACACAGAAAAGGTATGTAAGAGCATTGATGAAATTAATTTAGACTCTTTTGAATTTGAATTTGTAAATGTAAGCTTTAAATACCCAGGACATGATAATTACATTTTAAAGAACGTTAATATAAAAATTAAAGCAGGCATGAAGTTAGCTATTGTAGGGGTTAATGGAGCAGGCAAAACAACATTTGTAAAGTTAATGCTTAGATTATATGAGCCAAGTAAGGGAAAGATTCTTCTTAATGGCACAGACATTAGAGAATTTGACAGAAAACAGTATTTTAAGATTTTCGCACCTGTATTTCAGAACATTGAATGCTTTGCATTGCCACTATATCAAAATATTTCATTTAAAAATGAAGAAGATACGGACATGGAACTAATTGACAAGGTATTAAAGCGAAGCGATTTAACTAAAAAGATAAATATGTATGAACAGGGAGTATATACAAATCTTTTGAGGATTTTTGATAAGAAAGGAATCGATTTATCAGGAGGCGAAAAACAGAAGTTGGCTATGGCTAGAGCTTTATATAAAGATGGTGGTGTAATCATTCTTGATGAACCAACAGCAGCCTTTGATGCCTTGGCTGAAGATCGAATGTATAGAAAATTCAAAGAAATGACGGAAAACAAAACATGCCTATTTATTTCTCACAGACTGGGAAGTACGCAATTTTGTGACAATATAGTAATGTTTGACGCTGGAAGCATTATTGAAGAAGGTAGTCACGAAGAACTTATGAAACTGAATGGAAAGTATGCATACATGTTTAACATTCAGTCACAATATTACATAAAGGAGGCATAAGAAATGAAAGTGATTAAAGATTTAATCTCCTGTTACAAATATTTTTCCAAGTTTGCTTGGAAAAATAATAAATATTATTTCGTTTTTTCGTCCATTAGACTTATTGAGAATATACTTGGACCATTTATCAGCATTTTAGGTACAAGATACTTAATTGACGAACTAATACCTAGCCATAGAAGTATTAGCAGAATCGCTGTGTGGGTGGCAGTTCTATGTGTAGGTAATTTCATTTACCAAAATGTAGCCAAAATCATGGATGAAAATCTAAGTAGAATCAATGAAAATTTTGGAAGACTTCTTGATACAAAGTTGTGCATGAGTTGTATAAATATGAAGTTTGAGTACACTGAGGATACTGGAGTCTTAAACTTAATAAAAAATGCACAGCGCTCATTAAATGAAACAGGTCATGTTAATGGTTTAATTAGTCCGCTTTTTGATGTTATTTCAAATGTAGCCGTACTTCTTGGTGTGGTTGTTTTAGTATGCACAAGCCTTCCATGGTTACTTGTGCCAATAACACTTAGTTTTATTGTTAAATATATTGTAGAAAATAAAATTAATAGATTTAGAAGAAAGTATTTTGAAGAAAATGGTGAAATTGAACGTGGCGGCGACTATTTTAATACAGAACTTCAGGAAGGAAGATATGCAAAAGACATTAGACTTTATGAAGCAGAAGATATATTTAATGAAAACTATGATAAAGTTATTATTCGCTTATATAACCGTACAAAGTATTATGTTAAAAAGTTTATTGTCCTTTATAGCATAGATGATTTAATTGTAAAAACTCTGTCTATAGTTGTTGATTTCCTTTTAGGTATTTATACTTTGCTTGGACGTATTACAATTGGACAGTTTTCAAGTTTATTCCAGGCCACAACTCAGTTTAATACTTCATTACATGCCATAGTTAGGAGATATACAGATATGACATATACAGTCTCTATTTTGAAATACTATGTTGAATTTGTTTATGCGAAACTTGAAGACCAAAAGGATAAAACAAAGAAGGACGTTATAGAAACAACAGATAAAGAAACATTTGCTAAAGACTGTAACATTGAATTTAGAAATGTAAGCTTTAAATATCCTAGAACTGACAGATATATTTTAAGGGATGTTTCAATAAAAATTAAAGCTGGAGAACATATATCTATTGTTGGTGAAAATGGAGCAGGCAAAACTACCTTTATAAAATTATTGTGTGGTCTTTATGATGACTATGAAGGTGAAATCTTAGTTAATGGTAAAAACATTAAAAGTTATACATTCTATGATTATATGAGATTTTTGGCAGTGGTGTTCCAGGATTTTAGACTTTTTGCTTTTTCATTAAGAGACAACATTACTGTATTTGATGAAAATAATCAAGATATGGATAAGATATATGAGATATCCAATTTAAAAGACTGGGTGGGCAGATTAAAAGATGGTGATAAAACACATATTTACAAATACTTTGTAGAAGATGGTGTCGAACCGTCAGGTGGTGAAGCTCAGAAACTTGCCATTGCCAGAGCACTTTACAAAAATGCCCCAATCGTTGTTTTGGATGAACCAACTGCAGCAATGGATCCGATATCAGAATATGAAATATACAAAAATTTTGATGGATTAGTTAAAAACAAAACTGCTGTTTATATTTCCCACAGATTATCATCATGTAGATTTTGCGATAGAATTGTGGTCTTTGACGATGGCAATATAATCGAAGATGGAACTCATGAGGAATTAATTAAGTTACATAGTGGTTATTACGCAAATATGTATAAAACACAGGCACAGTGGTATATAACTGAAAACTAAGATATATAAGTAAAGGAGTTAGAGACAGATTATGGACAATTTAATTAAATTACCTTTTGTAATACCGGAATACCAGACTTATCCTTTGAATACAGGGATAAATGGTATATTGGAAGCATATAATGATGCAGATATTTGGACATATAACAATTATATTACACTTTGGACATATAAAAGCATATACAACAAAAAATATCAAATGGATTTTAGATTTGATTTAACAAAAGATTGTAGAGAAATATGTTCAAAGATATGCATTGAATATTTTGAGACTTTCAAAGAAGACAACATTATTGATGTTATAAAGGAACAAATTTCAAAAAAGAAATATTTATTCGTATCTGTTGATACTTTCTATTTAGACGTTTGGTGGTACGATAAAAATAGTATTGAACATACTGAACATCAGGAATTAGTAATTGGTTACAATGATGCGGAAGAAAAAGTATTGGTGGCTGATTTCTTTAAAGGGAAGTATTCTGTACAGGAAATTGATTACTTAGCATTTAGAATGGCTTATGATGCTCATGCTGGATATTTAAGAGATGTAACTAACAAAAATTCAGTAGAAGTAATGTTATATCAGTATGATGGAAGTAAGGATGAGAAGTTAGAATTAGGAAAAATTAAAGGTATGATAAATGATTTCCTAAATTCTGAAGAAAATACTGTTGATGATGTATCAGAATCTTTCGTGAAAATAGAAGTGGTACATGGAATGGAATGCCTTAGAAAAATAATTGACTGCTTTGATGAGAAAATAAAAGCAAAAGAGTGGTTCGACTATAGAGCTATACACTTAATTTATTTGTTTAATTATATTATGAGCAGAAGAATTCAATATATGATTGACAATAAATATTTAGAAGAAACAGAAGATATAAAACAGAATAAGGCTGATTTTTCAAATATTGCAGATCAAGTTAAAAAATTAAGAATGAAAGTAATTAAATACAACATGAGAAGAAATGGTGGAGAGATGATTATTGATACATTGAAAAGTGTATATTCAAAACAGAAAAAAAGTTTACGTAAATTGCAAACAATATTAAAAGAAATAGATTAATTATAATTCAAAGTTAAAAAAATATTATAACTATTAAGAAATTGGTTCTGTGTCAAGATTTGGCACAAAATAAAATGAGAAGTTCTGTCAGCTAAGCAGCCAGCATAGACTTAACCCTTTCATACAATTTTTCAAATTCGTCAGGAGACATATAATCACAGTGGCTGTGGATTCTGACGGTGTTATAAAAGGTTTCTATGTATTCAAAAATCAGGTTATATGTGTGTCTGTAATTCTTAATGTTAAAACGGTTAAGCCATTCTCTTTTAATAAGTGAATGGAAGGATTCAATGCATGCATTATCGTAAGATAACCCTTATGCGAGTAACTGCGTTGCATGCTTTTGGGTGGCTTCACACCATGCCTGTGACACATACTGGCTTCCACGGTCAGTGTGTATTATTAACGGTAAATCGGTTTTACGAACGGCTTTGGCTTTTTCAATTGTATCTATTACAGCGGAAACTTCCATTGTTTCTGAAAGAGTCTACGCAATTATTTTTCGTGCAAAAGGTCCATTACACAGTTAAGGTACACAAAACCGTCATGAGTCCATATATATGTAATGTCAGTACACCATACGGCATTTGGGCGTTCCTGATTAAATTGCTCATTAAGTATGTTATGAAGTTCACTGCTAAAATCAGAATCTTTGGTTGTGGTGGTCCAGGCTTTTATCCATTGGGCTTTGATGCCCATTTCACGCATGTATTTGCCAACAGTGCGTTGAGATATGGTTTCGCCGGACTTTTGCAGAATCTTAGTAATTTTGGGAGCACCATAATTCTGCTTGGAATCATTATATATTTTGAGAATTTCCTTTTTTATGGAATCCTTGCGTTTGGCAGTGACTGACATTTTACGTTTTTTAAATGCCCTGTATCCTGAACGTGAAACACCTAAAATTTTAAGCATTCCGGAGACAGAGACACGGTGTTTAGTTAATTTTGATGCCTCTACCTTTGCAGCAACTTCTGTATAGATGGCTTCAGTTAATCTTTTCCCAGAATGCCTATGGCTTTTTTTAACACATCAAGTGCGTCCTGCGTGTCACGCAGTTCACGTTTGAGACGGGCAATCTCCTTTTGTTCTTCGGATTCATAATTGCCTGAACCGATTACGGGAATGTCACCGTCATTGTTACGGTATTGAGATTCCCATCTGGCAAGGGTGCTAATGGCGATGCCCAGGTTTTTGGCACATTGAAGTTGTGTAAGATCAGGATGCTCCTTACGATAATTAATGGCATCTAGTTTAAATTGTTTACTTTGTTGTTTCTTTGGCATAATGAGTACCTCCTCTTGGTATTATATAATATTTTCAAGGGAATATCTCATTTTGTTTTGCACTATTTATATGCTAGCACTAGAATGATGTAACATTAGAAAAAATAGACTAACAAAAAGATTAGAAATGATACAAAAACACTGATAAAGCTTTTGAGTATGTATGAATATAATTGTTGTTAGAGGGATTGTGTAATCTAAATACAAGTTAATGACTTGAAAAATAATTGAAGTTAGAGTTAACCAATTGTAATTAAGAATGAGTTGTTATAATTGTATATGCTAAAAAAGACCGTTCTAGACTCAAAAATAACAAAATAAAGACCATACTAGTTTTCGACATAACAATTTATAACTGATAAAATTATAGCATCACTTAGAAAACACTAAGTAATAATTTAATAACGCCTTATCAATATTCCATTGTAGTCAATGGAGTATTTGATAGGGCGTTTTTCTTTTGCACCTACAATAAGAAAAATAAAATACGAAAGGAGATTCAGGATGAGACATGTAAATGATAAGGAGTCAGCTCGTGAAATAGGATATTTGTTTCAAGCATTACAGCATGAGTGGGAACGTTCTGGGAAAACAGTTGTTACTAGGCGCATTGGTCAGGATGAATATGATGAGTTTGCAAAATGTTATTCAAAGAAACTGAAAAATTATGACAAAGAGCGAAATGAAGATGAAGCAATGCAGATAAAGGTAATACTAAAATCAATGAAAGAAATGTGCGTGTTAAGTCGCATTGCTAAAAAGATTTGTAACAAAGCAGCGCTTAGTTCAAGTAAAAAACGGGGACATTTCGACATTGAGTTAGACAGGGAAGAAAGAAAATGTTTAGAAGAAATAATAGGAATAAATTAATTGGAAGGAGAGAAATGTAAATGAATTATAGTATAAGAATTTTTAAAACAAAAAATCAAGAAAGAAGTACAAAAGCGTATGCATCAGTAACATTTAATAAATGTTTTATAGTTACAGGAATTACTGTAAGAGAAAATAAAAATGGTGAACTGTTTGTGTCAATGCCAAGTTACAAAAGTAAGTCTGTTGATGATAATGGAAAGCCAGTATACAAGGAATATTGCAATCCAACGACAAAAGAATTCAGAGATGAGTTATATGGAAATATTCTGAAAAACTTTAAAGAAGGTGTTAACGAGTATGAAGTGAAAGGGCTGGATGATAAAATGCAAATTGGAATTTCACTCAATACAATGTCAGGTACAAACCTAGAAGCAATTGGTAGGGTTTATTTAAACAAGTGCTTTGTCATAAATAATGTTAAGGTTATGACAAGTGAAAAAGGTTCTTTTGTAGCAATGCCGTCTCAGTTAGCAAACAGAGGAGATGAAGGAAAAAAATATGAAGATGTTTGTTTTCCGATAACAAAGGAATTCAGAACTGAGTTGTACAATGCAATTTTAAGTGAAAAAGAAAAAGTATATGAAAAAATGAATGAAGAATTTATGCAGGTGGACAAAGCATTAGATTGTGTGGAAACACCCTTTAGATAAGGAGGAAAAGAATATGCAGATAAATAAAGTATTTGAAAACGTAAAAGAAAGAACAATCAGAGAAAATGAAAAGAATAAACGTGAATTATTTCCAAATAAGGGGGAAAAAGCAGCTATTGTGATTACATATGATGAGCTAGAAGAAAAAACATATGAAGAATTTGTTGAAATGTGTGCAATTGTCAAAGAACAGGGTTTTGAAGTTTGTGAAAGTGAAAGTGGATGCGAATTTTGGGATATAGTTCCAACAAATAGTTTAGATAACGTAGGATATGCTAGATTAATAATGCAACTGGCACCTATGGCAGATGCTATTTTTATAGATAAGGATGCATATGATGCCCTAGATTACATAGAACAGAATATTTTTGTAGCAGGAATGAAGCTTATAAATGTAGAAGTAAGGGAAGTACAGTCAGGCGTGACATTTATTGCAGATCCAATATATGAACATGAAATACAGAGAGTATTAGCAAAAAGAGTGGCATTATCTCCAGTTGCTAAAGATCCAAATCCTAAGATTGTAGAACAGGCTATATTATATGAATTAGTTGTTGTGATGAGTAATATATGGAAATGTGAAAGAATAAAGCCAAAAGAAATCTAGAATAATGTATTATGTATTGTTTTTTTACGCTGGTGTTTGAGATGACATCAGCGTTTTAGTATTTAGTATATAAATGTATGTTTTCAGTTTTGGGTATTTACATATCAATTCAAAAGTAATATAATTACAATGCTTAAAGAAATCGAACACACATTCGATAATACTTTAATCCGGAAATAAGTATAAAGCAAAGAATTGCATACGTAGGCTTGTTTGCAATTTGTAAAAGAAAATTAAACAGTAGTATCAGAGAAACTTAATATTAGGAGGTGAACCAGGATGGCTTATACAAGTCAGTTAACAGACAGACAGTTAAAGACCTATGAATGCATCATAGACTTTATTAAAGAATTTGGATTTGCACCAACCGTAAGAGAGTTGTGCAAAAAAACAGGTTTTACTTCTACATCTTCTATAACTGGACTTTTAAAGGCGCTTGAAAAGTTAGGATACATAAGAAGATATCCAACATGCCCTAGAGCGATAACAGTATTGAAATAGGAGTGTTAGACGGAAATTAACCAAGGTAAAAGATCAGCAAATTAACTAGTTACTATGTGTTGCTAAACAGGCGTAGTTAATTAGCAATCACTTACAAGGAAAAGTTTCCCATCCTTTGTGAGTACAAACTTAAAATATTAAATTTGTATTATAACAAAAGGAGACAACACATTTGAAGATAGACATTACGAAATCCGGGTCAGACCCGGTTAGAAAGGATTATTACGACAGTGACAAAGTAGGTAATAGGCTTCAAGAAAGTCGAGAGGAAAGCAAATTAACGCAGGAAAAAGCTGCAGAGAAGCTAGATATTCATATTAATACACTTGCAAGATATGAACATGGAGCACCTGTACCATCAGAAGTGTTAAAAAAGATGTGTATAATATATCAAAAGTCAGCAGATTATTTGATTGGTAATACCAACGACAATTATTATGATGTACAGATTATGAGATTGCTTGAACAGAATGACATGAAGACCAATAAAGCTATTTATGAAATAGTAGAAAGAATAATGGAGATAAGAGTTGCCTATTGAAAATTTTTATATACATTTAGTATAAAAATAAAATACATAATGGTATTATAGTGTTAGTGTAAAGAGTCACAAAAAGTGGCTCTTTACTTTTAAAGAAGTGAAAAAGATTATAAAAATGAAAAAATATTTCATTATACAATATAAATACAAGGAGTGATAGTTTTGACAACAAAGGCAGTAGTAGATAAAGATTCAAAAAAATATAAAGAGTATTGTAAAAATGTAACAGAAGATGAATTGAATGAAGCTTTAACAGTTTTAAGTAAATATATTGGAAGAAAAGGTGATGATATATTTATTAGAGATAAATATAAAAAAGAGGCTTGTAAAATGAAATATGAAGATGAATTTGCAGATGCAATTTATGATTTTGTGGAATATAAAAATCCTACCTGTTATACCGCATATAATGCAAGAATGATTAGGGAAGAGGAAAATCCGATGGACCTAATATATATGGCATTGTATAAAAGACATTCAAACAGGAAAACATACGCAAAGAATAGAGAGAGAGCCGAAAAGGAAAAGAAGCAGAAAGAAGAACATCCTGCACTCGAATATATGTTTATAAGAGAATCAGGTATTATAGTTTCAAGAGACATAGATAATCCTAATGAAAATACATTTGATTTTGTAAGTGTTGAGGTTTTTAGAGGCACGTATTCGATAGAATTTATTAAAGAACACAAGAATGAAATAATGGATGCAGTATTATATAAGATATCTCAGTCTCGAAAATTTATCAAATTTAATGTTCCGGTAAATATTTTAAAATTAGATAAAATAAGAATAATAGGTTGTGATATGATTTTTTATTTTTCAGTAAAGAAATTGTAGAATAATCTGTTATAAAAATAGGGCCAGCAATTGGCTCTTTTTTTATGGAATTATGAACTACCCACCAAAATTTGTGGGGGATAGTATTAAATTCCACATTTTCTTGTGTACGAATATCTTCCTATATAATATAGAATAATTTCATAGTCATTGATTATCAACCCAATGACACAAACTTACAGATAATAAGAAAAACTTCTGCCAGTAATGGTTAGATTTGTCTATGCCGTAATCGGTGATGCAATCATCGTAGCAATTCAATCTTATGCTGATGACGGTCAGGTTAAAGAAGTAAATAATGAGATGGGAACTAAGGCGATTCCCCTGTTGTGGTAAACAGTCATTAGAGATGCAGACGTGTAAACTTATGAAAATGTAAGTGTTCATTTATAACAAACATTACTAGTAATGTATTTCAACAAAACAAACGAATGTTAGAAAAAACTGACAGAATTGAGGTAGAAATGAAATACGATAAATTAGCAGTTGGAGACAATTTAAAGGAAATAAGAACAAAGCTAAATATTTCTGCAGGTGAAGCTGGAGATATGGTGGAATGTAGTGAGTCTCATATAAGACAATTAGAAAGAGGTTGTAGAAATCTAACGGTAAACATGCTTTGCAAATTTGCTGAAGCATATGATACTGATGCAAATACCATACTTGGCATAAAACATAGAGCAAAAGACAGACTTGAAGATAATTTGAGCAAGTTGTCGTTTGACGAGCAAGAAAAATGTTTGAGACTTTATGCAGATATGGTAGAGACAATGGTAAGAATGAAGGAGGCGATATAGATGACAGAAGCAGGGAAGTTTCCGGTTAGAGGAAAAGCAATGGCAAAGAAATTTGTTAGATATAAAGAAGGTTCAGACCTATACAGTATAGGGATGACAAAGTTTCAAGCGTTGGCAAAGGAAGCTGGAGCAGTATATAAGATTGATGGAATGGCTTTAGTCAATTGCGAAGTATTTGAAAAATTTTTAGAAACATTTAGAGAATTTTAGAGATAAAAAAGTTAATATAGAACATTAAAGAGTTTGTACTATTTAATAGTTGATTTTTTGTCATACAAAATATATAATAAACGCATGGAGGTATGCAATATGGCAAATAAAGGAAGACCTAAGTTAGAGAAAACTAAAGACAAGGTTCTTAGTATTCGCATTTCAGATGAGATGTATCAAAGGTTATTGCAGTATACCGAAAAACATAATGAGTCTATGACAAAAGTCGCAACGAAAGGTCTTGAGGAGATATTATCAAGAGATAAATAGTATGAGCTCTTTCTTATTAAGGAGGAACTTATGGCAAATAGAAAAGATCCTAGAGGTAGGACACTTAAATCAGGTGAGGTTTATAGAAAAGATGGTCGTTATGTTTATACGTACACTAATCCATTGGGACAGCGAAAATACATTTATGCTAATGACCTTGTATCTCTTAGGAGAAAGGAACAAGAACTATTAAAGGCTCAGTTAGATGGCTTAGATGTGTACACAGCAGGAAATGCTTCAATCAATTTTGTATTTGATAGGTACATTTCCTTGAAACAGCATCTAAAGGATTCTACAAGGAGCGGATATATATATACTTATAACCATTTCGTGAGAAAAGATTTTGGTAAAAAGAAAATCGCAGACATTAAATATTCAGATGTAGTGCAGTATTATCTATACTTATTGAAAGATAAGAATATTGCCCTTGGAACTTTGGATTCAATTCATTGTCTTTTGAATCCAACTTTTGAGTTGGCGGTAAGGGATGACATAATAAGAAAGAATCCTGCTACAGGCGCAATGAAAGAGGTAAATAGAAAATCTGGTAAAAACAGAGGCATTCGGCATGCACTGACAATTGAACAGCAAAGAGCATTTATGAATTATATTGCAAATAGTCCGGTGTATTATCACTGGTGGCCATTATTCACATTTTTGCTAGGCACAGGATGTAGAATTGGGGAAGCTATTGCATTAAGATGGGATGACTTGGATTTTGAAAATAAAATGATTACTATTAATCATAGTATTGCAAATTATAAGTCGGCAGAAAAGAATAAATGTGTGTCAACGCTGTCTACTCCAAAAACAGAGGCAGGTATTAGAACAATTCCAATGCTTGATGTTGTGTATGATGCTTTAAAATTAGAAGAAGAGGATCAGCAAGAGAATGGATTTAATCAGACTGTTATAGATGGAGTAAGTGGTTTTGTTTTTCAAAATAGATTCGGAAATATTTTGAATCAACAAGCAGTGAATTCAGCAATAAAAAGAATTGTAAATAATTATAATAATGAAGAAGAAATCACTGCGGCAAGAGAACGAAGAAATCCGCTATTGTTACCATATTTTTCATGTCACATTCTTAGACATACATTCGCTACAAGGTTATGTGAACAGGAAACTAATCTGAAAGTGATTCAGTCTATTATGGGACATAGAAATATTGAAACAACAATGGACATATATGCGGAAGCTACAGATAAAAAGAAGAAAGAGTCTTTTGAAAATTTATCTGTGAAATTAGATATTTTTTAAGAAGTCTAATTAGGAAATTTGACATCAAATTTTCTGTTTGACATCAATTTGACAACAAAATAGATAGAATATTAATTAATAATGAAGGATTACGAATAGTCTATTTATATAATTTTATATTAGTATAGTTTAATATGAAGCTCTGTGAATAATTGCCAGACGACGTCCCAACAATGAAGCAGTTGGATAAATAATTTATTTTTAAAAACTGTAGAATCCCTTTATTTATGGGCATTGTAGCAAGTTATTAGTAATTACAAATTCACTAATTAAAGCAAAAGGACGTATAAAAGGACGTAGAAATTTTACGCGATAATATGTCATAGTACGTTAACTTAATAATTAAATAAAAAATTTGGACACTTTCTAAAAAGAAATTTTTAGAAGGTGTCTTTTTTTATTTACATTTTCAACATTTGTGATTTTGTAGGAGATATAAAAAATATATAAGGAGGAAGAAAGAAATGTGTAAGGTAATTGCAATAGCAAACCAGAAGGGTGGAGTAGGAAAAACTACTACAACAGTTAATTTAGGTATTGGATTAGCAAGAAAGGGGAAAAGGGTTCTGTTAATAGATGCAGACCCACAGGGTAGCATGACAGTAAGTCTAGGAATTGATGAACCGGACAAGATTGAGTATTCATTAGCAAATGTGTTAATGGACGTTGTAAATGAGGAAGAAATTGATTATGGAAAAATAATTTTAAAACATGAAGAAAATATTGATTTTATCCCGGCAAACATAGAGCTGGCAGGATTAGAGGTTTCTATGGTTAATGTAATGAGCAGAGAATTAGTAATGAAAAGATTTATTTCTAATATAAAAGAAAACTATGACTATATTCTCATTGACTGTATGCCAAGCCTTGGAATGATAACCATTAATGCGCTTGTATGTGCCAATTCAGTGTTAATTCCTGTTCAAGCATCGTATTTACCGGTAAAAGGATTACAGCAGTTAATAAAGACGATAAGCAGAGTAAGAAGACAGATAAATCCAGAGCTAAAAATAGAAGGTATGGTTATGACAATGGTTGATATGCGTTCTAACTATACAAAGGACATATTAGAGGCATTAGAGAGCACCTACGGAGAAACAATTGGAATATTTGACAGCAGAATACCAATGTCAGTAAGAGCTGCAGAAACAAGTGCTGAGGGAAAGAGTATATATATTCATGATCCAAGGGGAAAGGTGGCAAAAAGTTATGAAGAATTAACAGAGGAGGTGCTTGTACATGAGTAAAGTAAGAGAAAAAATAAAATTAACAAGTTACGATGAATTATTGAAAGTGGAAACAACAGATGGATTAAAAGAAATAGATGTAGATAAATTACATGATTTTAGTAATCATCCATTTAAGGTTTCGGATGATGAAAAGATGGAAGAATTAACAGAGTCAATAAGGGAAAGAGGCGTACTTCTTCCTATATTGGTAAGGAAAACAAATGACGAAGAATACGAGATAATATCAGGGCACAGAAGAACACATGCAGCAAGGCTTGCAGGACTTGAAAAGGTGCCGGTTATTATAAGAGAATTGAGTGATGACGATGCAACAATAGTAATGGTTGATTCAAACATTCAAAGGGAAGAAATACTTCCAAGTGAAAAAGCCTATGCATTTCAAATGAAACTTGAAGCGATTCACCATAAAGGAATAAAAGGAGCAGAAAGCAGGGAAGTTGTAGGAGAGGCAAATGGCTTGTCAGGGAGACAGGTATCACGATACATAAAACTTACTAATCTGTTACCGGAGTTACTTGAAATGGTAGATGAAAAAAAGATTGCCATAAAACTTGCAGTGGAAATAGCAGAATTGTCAGAGAATGAACAGCAGGACATTTTAGATTATTTCAATCTTGGATATAAGGTTAGTTTAGAGCAAGTTAAGGCAATTAAAAATAAGGAAAAATCAACAGACATCATTGAAAGACCGGAAGAGAAAAACAAGGAGAGTGCAAAGGTTACAATATCCCGAAAGAAACTTAAGAAGTATTTTCCTGAAAATTATACAAAGGCAGAAATGGAGAACATAATTTACCAGTTATTGGAGAAATGGAAGAGTGATGGTTATGACATTTGATTATTATTATGGAGCTCAGGCAGAGCAGTTTAATTTCATAAGAATTCCCAAAGCAATGATTGTAGATCCAATGTTTGCAGATTTGTCAGTCAATGCAAAACTTCTTTATGGAGTTTTGCTTGACCGAATGAACCTGTCAATGAAGAACAGATGGTTTGATTCAGAGAACAGAGTGTACATAATATACCAGATTGCTGAAATAATGGAGGACTTTAATTTCAGTAAAAAGACAGCTGTAAGATACTTAAATGAGCTTGAGAATTTTGGATTGGTTGAAAAGAAAAGAAGAGGTTTAGGACTTCCAAGCCTCTTATATGTAAAGAATTTTGTTGTGTTTCAGGACCATTCGGAGTCTGATGACACAGATTTTGATGATGTAGCAGAAGATGACAATTTGAATGAAAATATGGAAACTTCAAGAGGTATACAGGGGGAAACTTCCAGAGGTGTAAGAACTTACACTTCAAGAAGTGTAGATATGGAAACTTCTAAAGGTGTACAGAAGGAAACTTTAAGAGGTGCAAAAAGTGAACTTCAAGAAGTAACCAAAAGGGGTCCGCTTATTAGTAAGACTAATAGTAATAATATTAATATAAATAATACTAAAGAGAGTAATAATATCTTATCTAATCCCATAGTGAAAAATGCAGTTGATGGGATGGGAAGAGAAGAAGAATCACATTTTGAAAAATATACAAAAATGGTAAAGGATAACATAGACTATGATGTTTTGATTAGCAGACATTATCTTGAAAAGTCAATGATAGATGGAATGGTTAATCTTATTGTTGAAACCATTATCAGTGAAAATGATTATATTATTATTTCAAGTACAAAATTTCCAAAAGAGGCTGTAAAGTCCAGATTCTCAAAATTGGACATCAGTCATATTGAGTATGTGTTAGAGTGTATGAATCATAACACAACAAACATAAAGAACATTAAGAAATACCTGTTGGCAGCACTTTATAACGCACCAACAACAATTGATAGTTACTATAAGGCAAGAGTGCAACATGACATGCCGGAACTTGCAAATTAGAAAGTGGGACACCGGGTCCCGATGTTTAAAATACAGAGTATGGTTGAAAGTGTCGAAATTCAACCACATTAGAATTTGAAATCGAAGATTACTATGATAAAATGTATTTATCAATTCTTGGTGGAATTACCACAACACTAAGAATGATGGATATTTGTTATAAATGGTTAAAATACAATTCGACAGAAGGGTTGGAACAATGATTAAGAAAAAAAGTAAATATTTGATTATGACAATGCTGGTTGTTGCATTAGGGTTTTGTTTTACCACCAAAACCGTAAATGCCAAGTCAGTGGGAAAAGTAACAAACGTTAAGGTTTCTTCCATTACAAAAAAGTACAAGACAATAATGGATGCAAGTTTAAGAAAAACATCAGTTAAGTACAAAGCAGGTTATAAGATAATATGGAAGAAAATGAAAAATGTTTCAGGTTATAAGGTATATGTTTATTATCCTGCAGTGAAACAATGGAGATGTGTTAAGACAACAAAGAACAATAAATACACACTGACAAATCTGTTAGCTAATGAAAAAGTTAAGCTAAAGGTAAGTGCTTATAAATCTACAGATAATGGAGCAAATGAGCAGGGAAAGTTTTCAAAGACCATAACAGTGAAAACAAAGAGTCTTACATATGTTAAGAAATCCAATGGAAACATAAAAAAAGGATTTCATGACAGAGTGGCAGCGGAAAATGCTTTCATAGTGCAGAATGGTTACAGAACCAAAGTGGGAGCAGATAAAATTGAATGGTCGGATGCGTTATATAAGATTTGTCTTATAAGGGCAAAGCAAATAAGCAAGAACTTTTCACATAACGGATGGTCAGACACAGCGTTTGATTTTCTACATAAGAATTATGGCATAGATGAAGAATATTATTGGTACAAAGGTGATAATGGCATGGAATATGGAGAGCCATATGTTTCAGGTGAGAATATTGCAATGGGTGCAACCAATTATAAAGATGCCATGAAACAGTGGAAGAACAGTCCGGGACATTACAATAATTTAAAAAGTACCAGTCATAAAAGCGGAGCAATAGCATGTTATGAATCAGGTAACGGCACATATTGGGTAGCCTTGTTTTCAGACATTAATGTAGACAAAATACTCAATGAAACAAGTAAATAAAATAGTTAGAACGTCTTATTAAGTTAAGGCGTTCTTTTTTTGTATAGAGCAAGGCTCTGTTTATTATTGCGAAGTTTTTTGTGAAGAAAAAACGAAGCTTTAATAAACAAATAAACCACCGGCTAAGCCGGTTGGTTGGGAATGCTTTAGCTTACAGTAAAAAACCTCCTGTGATACAATTATGTTGGTTCGCCAACCGCATAAAAGTAAGAAGGAGGTATCCAAATGGATAATAATACTTTATCACATACAACGTGGAATTGTAAGTACCACATTGTATTTGCACCAAAATACAGAAGAAAGGCAATATATGGAAAACTATACGAAGATATAGGCCGTATATTGAGAATGCTGTGTGAGAGAAAGAAAGTAAACATAATAGAAGCAGAGTTATGTCCGGATCATGTACATATACTGGTGGAAATCCCACCAAGTATAAGTGTATCAAGTTTTGTGGGATATCTGAAAGGTAAGAGTACACTTATGATATTCGAAAGACATGCTAATCTGAAATACAAATATGGAAACCGACATTTCTGGTGCTGCGGATATTATGTAGATACAGTAGGTAAAAATGCAAAAAAGATAGAGGAATATATTCAAAATCAGTTAAGAGAAGATTTAGAATATGATCAAATGACACTCAAAGAGTACATTGACCCGTTTACGGGTGAGCCAGTAAAGAAAAAGAAATAAGAAAAGCCCATGGGGCTTTCTAGAGAAATGATGTTACGGCTGGTGAACTTTTCGACGAGTCTTTAGACTCAGTGCCGGTAACAGGCCCTTATAGGGCCAGTACAAACCACCGGCTAAGCCGGTGGTCATGATTATGCCCGAATACTGCTTTTTACGGCGGTATTCGAGCAAAGTGTCTGCGTTCTTTGCAAAATTTCTTTTATATTTTTCAAGGTGTACTCGGTCGGAACTCCTATGCCGATGTCATTCGTTCCGATTAAAATCACAAGATTTTTCGGGTTTATGTTCAAGGCGTTACATTCGAGCCTTTCCAACAATCTGTCGCTGTCAACGGCAAACAATCCCGCACCGATTGCGCCGCAAAATTCAGGCTTATCGGATATGAAAATCTTTGTGTTCAACCGCTTTTGCAACACTTTTTTCAAAAACGTGTTTTCGGGCAGATGAAATAGTCCCCCTTGGCTTGCAACTAAACCTAAAAATCGCATAATTTTTAAGGCTTTTGCCCTGTTTTGGGCAGAAGCCTTTTTGCATATTTAATAAGATTTTCTTCTTCGTGTAATATTAAATGTGTCGGCTGTAAAATTAACAAAAATTTAATTGGATTTTCATTGACCCATATAACACCTTACAATATAATAAAAGCAAATATATAGCTTATAGAGGAGGTTCCTTAATGACGAAAAAAATAACCGCAATATTCTTGGCATTGTGCATGGCAATTTCCGTTTTGCCGATGACCATTCAGGCGGCATCAAAGCCCGATATTAAAGTTGGCGACTATGTTAAAATGGGCGCGTATAACAATGCCTCAATTCTTTGGCGATGTGTAAGCATTGACAATAACGGACCGCTTATGCTTGCAGACAAAATTGTTGACACCCTTGCATATGATGCCAAAACAAATGACAACAGCAATTCAAAATCACACAGCAGAAGCTATAAGCGTGATGATTACGGTTCTAACTATTGGAAAGACAGCAATATGCGTTCTTGGTTAAATTCGACCGCAGCTGAAGGCAAAGTCGATTGGCTTTGTGGCAACCCTCCGAAAGACGGATATGTAAGCGGTGTGGGAGCGTACAACGAAAAAGCGGGTTTTCTCAACGCTTTTTCAAAATCTGAAATTGCGGCAATGAAAACCGTTACCCAGCGTTCTCTCGTTTCTCATCCCGAATACAACAAGGGCATAGTTGATGGAGACGCAAATTCGGATTTGTTATACTACACCGATATTTCGGAAGCGGTGGCAAACTACGACAGTTCATATTTTGAAACTACAACCGAAAAGGTTTTTCTTCTTGATGTAAAGCAGGCTAATGCCGTGTGGAAAAATCTCAAAGGTTATTATGTTGCGTATAATAATGACGGTATGGCTTGGCCTTATTGGCTTCGCACTCCTGTTACCGATTGCAATCACGATATGCGTTATATCAGTTCATCGGGTCAGGTCGGTCGTTATGCTCCGTGGTATTCCGATTTGGGCGTAAGACCTGCATTTTATCTCGATTCCGAATATTTTGTTACAACTTCCGGCAGCGGCTCACAAAGCAGTCCTTATATCGGCTCTGCTCCAAATAAGCAAGAGGATGATTATACAATTTCGGAACCTGCCGAGGACGCAAATCCCGATTGGAATGTCAGCACCGAGCAAAGCATTCAGCTCACCCTCGGCCCGTGGTATTCAAATGACGGAAAATATTCTAATCCTACCATCCCTGTTTATACCATCCAAAAAACACGCAGCGACACGGAAAATATGGTTGTTGTCGTTTGCGGCGAGGGATACACAAAAAGTCAGCAGGGCAAATTCATCAATGATGTCAAACGACTTTGGCAGGACGCTATGAAATATGAACCGTATCGCAGTTATGCCGACAGATTCAATGTTTACGCTCTTTGCACAGCTTCCGAATCGACTTTTGACAATGGTGGAAGCACATTCTTTGATGTTATAGTCGACAAATATAATTCGCCTGTTATTTCTAATAATCTCCACGGAAGTCAGTGGAAAAATCATATTTTTGAGAGATGTATCGGTCCTGAATTTATCGAGAAAATTCACGATGCTCATATCAAAAAAAAGTGTGATCCAAACACAATTCCGTCCGGTTCGGAATATGAGCCTTATTATTATGTTCACGATTATATTGCTCAGTTCGCTATGGTTGTAAACACAAAATCAGATTTCGGCGGTGCTTATAATAACCGTGAATACGGCTTCCATTATTTCATTTCGCCATCAGACAGTTATCGTGCGTCAAAAACTTTTGCACACGAGTTTGGACACGGTTTGCTCGGTCTCGGTGATGAATACAGTAACGGATATTTGCTTGACGATAAGGAACTTAAATCACTCAATCTTTCCTCGGTTGAAGACCCGGAAAAGATAAAATGGCGACAGCTTTTAGGTTTTAGAAACACATATACCTGCCGCAATGCTTACGGCTCAAAAATGCTTGTTTCAAGTTATGAGTGCATAATGAGAGACACAAACTATCAATTCTGTGAGGTTTGCCGTTTGCAGGGCTTCAAGCGAATGTCTCAGCTTGTTAAGGATGTAGACCTTTATGTTGCAACTCCCGAGGTTAAGGAATATACGGGCGCTTATTCAAAGCCGTCTGATTTTACCGACCTTGAAACAAGTTCATATTATAATTACACATATAATCGCAATGACCGACTTTTGAGCGGCAACAGCAAAAGCAGATTTAATACTAATATGAACGGTAAAAAAATCGAGCTTAGAACTGTTATTCAAAACATTTCAGATAAAAATGCACGACAATTAAAATTCAAAATGTGGATTAAGCACTCCGACGGAAGCGTTGCGACCGATTCATCGGGGAATCCGCTTCAAACAGTACAAACCTTTGACATTCCTGTTTGGAATGATAAGGCAAATTTCTGGCCGCTCGGTGCTTTGGATCACATCAAAAGCGACTTTAATTCAGGCTTAAAGAGTTGCTCGCTTATTTATCAAATTCCGTCTGATGCACAGCTTAAGAGCGGCGATACCGTGGCATTTCAGGTGCTCGATGAAAACGGAAATGTGCTTGCAGACGACAATACGGAAACACAGCGCTACACAACCGTTTCAATTCAGTATAAATTTGAGGACGGCTCTGAAATTCCAAACACTGCCGGCGGAACATTTACCGTGCCATACGGCACAAAGCTTGATTTAACACCGGCAAAAACACTTTATGATTATGAATTTATAAAGGTTGACGGCTTGAATAAGCCTATTGTTTCGGACGGAACGGTTGTTACATATTATTACAAAAATAAAAACGAAGAACACACTCACAATCTGACTTTGGTTGCTGCGAAAGCTGCCACCTGCACTACTGCGGGCAATTCCGCATACTACACCTGCGATGGCTGTGACAAGTGGTTCGCAGATGCAACAGGATCGGTAGAAATTACCGATAAAACCAGTGTGAAGATTCCGGCTCCCGGACATACCGCAGGCACAGAATGGAAGTCTGATGATACTAACCACTGGCATGAATGTTCTCGTTGCCACGACAAAAATGACGAAGCGGCTCACGATTACGGTTCTGACAATGTTTGCGACACCTGCGGATATTACAAAACTGTACCGCACACTCACAATCTGACTTTGGTTGCTGCGAAAGCTGCCACCTGCACAGAGGGCGGTAAGGAAGCATACTACAAGTGCGAAGGTTGTGGCAAGTTCTATGAAGATGTACTCGGTACAAAGGAAATAACCGACCTTGCATCTTGGGGCAATATTGCTAAGATTGCCCACACCACAAAGCAAACCGTAACAAAGGCAACCCCAACAGCAAACGGCAAGATAGTAAATTACTGTTCGGTATGTAAGAAAACTCTTTCAACAACAGTAATTCCAAAGGCATCAAGCATAAAGCTTAAAGCAACATCATTAACATATAACGGAAAGGTTAGAACACCTAAGGTTATTGTTAAGGACAGAACAGGAAAGACACTTGTTAAGAATACTGACTATACTGTGTCTTATGCAAAAGGCAGAAAGTATGTTGGCAAGTACGCAGTAAAGATTACCTTTAAGGGTAAATACAGCGGAACAAAGACGCTTTATTTCACAATCAAGCCAAAGGCAACAAGTATTTCCTCACTTAAAGCAGGTTCAAAGAAGTTTACAGTAAAGTGGAAGAAGCAGGCTACACAGACAACAGGCTATCAGGTACAGTACAGTGCCTCAAGTAAATTCAGCAAGGCTAAGACCGTAACAGTAGGCAAGAATACAACAGTATCAAAGAAAATTTCAAAGCTTTCGGGCAAGAAAAAGTATTATGTAAGAGTTCGCACCTATAAGACAGTTAAGATTAACGGCAAATCCATAAGGATTTATTCAGGCTGGTCAAAAGCTAAGACTGTTACAACAAAGAAATAAAAACTATACCGTAACCTTTGATTCTGCCGGTGGCTCTGCAGTAACGACTCAGACTATCGAAGAAGGTCAGAAGGCAACCAAACCTGCCGCTCCTACCAAGTCTGACGATACCACCAAGCCTTCGGATGATGTTCAGAATCCGCAGACCGGCGACAACAGTATGAGTGGCTGTGGATCGCTCTGCTGTTCGTCAGCGGCTTCGGAGTTGTGACAACTACTGTTTATACTAAAAAAGAAAATCTGTGAAATAACAGATAGCTAACCATTTAAGGATGGCGGTAGCGGAGCTTCCGCTGCCGCCTTTTCCTTGTATTGGCAATAAAAATAAACCACCTGCTATGCAGGTGTGTTCCCAAACAGCT